>Ga0181532_10000625_pt1 | contig 35892 bp, 27 predicted proteins | sample PEATcosm2014_Bin_33_FD_119768 | JGI IMG/M metagenome (GOLD analysis project Ga0181532, IMG submission 119768) | Peatland microbial communities from MTU Mesocosm Facility, Houghton, MI, USA - PEATcosm2014_Bin11_30_metaG | ecosystem: Environmental > Terrestrial > Soil > Wetlands > Peat | place...
AAGACTCATAAGATTCCGGCAGAAAGTTCTGATGGCTTAAACCTCCGTTGGAACTATTCTCCCTTGAAAGAAAAGGCCGCCCAAGTTGCCGGGTGGCCTTTTCGTTTTGGAAGGCAGTTCCCGGTTCCCAGTTCTCGGTGAACACCGGACTCCTCGTTTGCCGACAGGACTGAGAACCGAGAACTGAGAACTTGCATGGGAACCGTTGAGTGCCTGCGTCCGTACAACACTCAGTAAATAAGTGTGAGCTGCGAAGAAGGAGACGCAATGTTTTGCGATCAATGTGGTGCGCAGTTGCAGGCCGGAGCTCCCCGCTGCGGGCGCTGCGGCAAGACCGTGCTCGGACTCATCGAGCTTCGGCGCAGCAGGGTACGCGATCATGTCCGCCTGGTGGGAATTCTCTGGATGGCCTACTCGGCGTTGCACGTGGTCGCAGGAGTGGCGGTGATCATTGTCGCGCAAGTGATCTTCGGCGACGTGATCCATATTCCCAATGGCCCACCGCCCGGGGTCAGCGTCTGGCTGCGGCCTCTTCTCAGCATCATCGGATGGTTGATCCTGGCGAAAGCGGCGTCCGGCTTCTTCACTGGTTGGGGCTTGTTGCGGCGGGAGCAGTGGGCACGAACGTTCGCCCTGGTCATGGGCTTTATAGCGCTGTTGAATGTCCCGCTCGGGACTGCGCTCGGCGTCTACACGCTCTGGGTTCTGCTACCCGCGCAATCCGATGACGAGTACAAAGCGTTGGCGCAGGCCGCGTAGCACCCACGAAATTTCGACACGAGTGCTTAATTACGTTCGACCGCCGGCATCATTGCGCGAATCGGAGACGGGTTTTAGAATCAAAAGCAAGCCGACGTAGCTCAGTTGGTAGAGCAGCCGATTCGTAATCGGCAGGTCATCGGTTCAAGTCCGATCGTCGGCTCCATCCTAACCTCTTCGAAAGATTCAGTTTACGGATTCGGGCGTCGCACCAGATGTCCGGTTTAGTGTCCGATTGGTGTCCCCAAGATCGTGAGCAGCTATTTCCGCTTCGAACTTGCTCATGGCTGCAACAACGTCCTGGTTTTGTGGCTTGATGTAATAGCCAAGCGTGACGTTGACGTTTGAGTGGCGAAGTATAGCCTGAATCACTTTATCGGGAACTCCAAGCCGATAGAGATTGGTTCCTAGGCCACGGCATGGCGCATGCCAACCGTGCCATATCGGCATTTGTTGGTCGCGTTCATATTTGTGTTTCTGTTTCAGGTGCTTCTTGTCGTTGTTCAGGCAACAATGCTGACAGCGATTTAACGCCGGCAACATGTAGCGACTGAGGAGATTGTTTGTCGAGATGCGAGTCCCGAGGCTGGTTTCAAATATTACTCCCGTTCGAGGACTTCCGCGTCGTAACCGGTGTAGGTCAAGTCGATCAGCCAACTGGCCGGTCGGTTTTGGTGATAGAGTGTAACGCCGCCACTGCTTTCAACACTATTCTTACGGATTTCTCTTTCCATCCGGATGGGAGGCAGTCCATGCTCAAAACTCTAGACATCCTTATCGGCGCGACTACGGTTGTGCTGCTGTTCAGTATGGCAGTGACTGTGATCACGCAGGCGCTCACGACTTTTTTCCAGCGCAGAGGACGGCACCTCAAGGCGGGCCTCGCCAATCTGCTGCAGCAGTTGGGAATTTCCGCGAGACCGATCGCCGAGGACATTGCCGATCACGTTCTTCGGCATCCCATGATTGCCGATGGCAAGGGAAATCTTGGTACGGTCGTCAAGCGCGAAGAGTTCGTCAAGTTGCTGCTCGATTTCGCGAGTGGCGAGGGAATATCGACTCTCGGCGAAGAATCGAAGAGTGTGCTCCTAGCGGTGATCCAGAAGAACGGAATCGCCGATCCATTGAGCGCGCTGAAGAACATTCGGGCGTTGGAGTTGCAACTGGAAGCTTCTGATCCGCAACTGGCGAATAACATGCGCCAGGCGCTGGCCATCGTACACGGAGCGAGCAGCGATTTTGTCGCCAGAATTAATTCCTGGTATGACCAGACCATCGATCGCGTCAGCCAGCGCTTTACCACTTACACACATTGGGTAACGATTGGAATTGCCGCGGTCGTCGTGTTGACGGTGCAACTGGACATCATTGCGGTGATGGACCGGCTTTCGATCGACGATCAATTTCGTAATACCGTGGCTGTTGGTTGGGCCAATAAACTTGCCGGGGACAGCAACACGCAGACCAGCGCACAAACCGATCCGCGGCCTTATTACAACTTACTCAGTCAGGCCGGCTTGATTACTTTGCCGACCGCGGCCGGCTGGTTTGACCAACTGAAAGAGACGCGCAAGATTCCTGGAATGCTGCTGTCGATGTTTCTGGTAAGTCTGGGCGCGCCGTTCTGGTACAGCGTGCTCAAGGATCTCCTGCAATTGCGATCCAGCATCGCGCAAAAAGACTCCGACCAGCGCGATCAAAGGGAAAGCGGACTGCCCAGCGCCCCGACTGGAGGCGGCGGCTCAACCGCGAATGTGACACCAGCATGGCTTATTGGAGAGCGTGGCGATATGACGGCCATTGGTTAGGACCGCCAGAGTCAGGAACTCAATATGGAACACAAGTGGATCGGGTGCCCGGAAAGCAATTTCCGCAAAGGGCGCCCACTCGGATTTCGGCCAGAGGCGATCGTCATTCACGTCATGGATGGCAGTTACGCCGCGGGAGAGTCGGTCTTCCTCAGCGAAGGAACACAAAAGTCCGCGCATTACGGAATTTCAAAGGCCGGTTTGATCCATCAGTATGTGGATGAGAACGATACTGCCTTCCACGCTGGCGTGGTCGTGAATCCAACCTGGCCGCTGATGAAACCTGGAGTCAACCCAAACTTTTACACCATCGGAATCGAGCACGAAGGCCGCGCCGATGACGCTTGGCCGGATGCTCAACTCACTGCCAGCGCTGGACTGATCGGCGAGATCGTGGGCCGTTGGAACATTCCGGTCGATGCACTGCACCTGGTCCGGCACCACGAAATACGAGCCTCTAAGACGTGCCCCGGAAACTGGCTGCAGATGGACGCGCTCATCCACCGAGTGCCGGATCCGGAAGTTGTGCATCCGGCACCGGTCACTACGGTGAAGGTTCTGAAGAATGTGAACCTACGCAAAGGCGTGCCCAATACCACGGGCCGAGTCGTCCGCGTCCTGCTGGCGAATAGCGAGGTCCTGGTCTCGGGGGTCATACTCGGCGAGCGGGTTAACGGCAACGCCTATTGGTACGTGGACACTCAGAACAACTACTTGTGGGCCGGTGCGACCGACATCCCTAAGCCCACGGCGGTGACGGCAACGGGTTCTTCTAGCCTGGGTTCTGCCGGCAGAGACTCTACCGGCACGGCGGCCTAGGCTTCGGAGCGCGAGCGCCTGACACCGCATGTACGGAAGAATGCAGACTGAAGAATTCAGGCGGGTACAATTTTCTTTGAACGCAGGATCTCTCCTCAGCGTGATCGCAGTGCGATCGCGGAGAGCGGGCCAGGCAGGCGAGCGCGTCAACTTCCCCAAGACGGCGGTATCGGAACTCGGGCAAGGCGAAGGGCGAGAGCGATGGCTGCGCGGCCAATACTGTGGGTGGACCTTCGAACGACTCTTTCGGAGCCGGACCTCTGCAGCAGTCTGCCCAAAGCATTCAGCGCGCAGCGATTGCGTCATCTTCCTAATCTGCTTCGAGCGGTGCAGAGCTGGCGTCCCTGGGCGGTTTGCTTCGAATACGACCTTCCCGATGCGCGCGGCTTGGCGGCTTTGGCGGAAGTAAAGGGTCACGATTCTTCGCTGCCTATCGTAATGCTGACCGAGCAGCACGCCCTGACGCAGCAGGCGAAGAGCATGGCGAACTGGGCGTTTCGGCGGTGTGTGTGGGATTATCTTGTGAAGCCGGTGTCGGTCAGGCACCTGTGCAATTGCCTGACCAACATTGATAAAGCTGGGCCGCCGCGCGAACGTCCGGCCATGCCAGTGGCCAGCGTCGCGATTCCCATTCTGCCGGGCAAACCCTACGCAGTGGGGACTCTGGCGCCAGCCGTTTCCTACGTAGCTTCCAACTACCCTGAGAAACTGCGCTTGGCGACCGCGGCGAAGCTTTGCGATCTCAGCCCTTTCCAGTTCAGCCGCAATTTCAAGAAGGAGCATGGATTTACCTTCCGCGACTTTGTCGTGCGCGTCCGTATTCAGCGGGCAGCGGAATTGATGAAACAATCGGCCGTCTCGATCACCGAAGCGGCCTTCGTGGTCGGCTTCAACGATCTATCTTATTTTGCGCGCATGTTCCGTCGGCAACTCGGCGTTTGCCCGTCCCACTATCGCACGGAGAGTGAACCGAGCCAGTTGCCGCTGTTTCCGCCGGAACCGCCGCGCAAACGTTGATGCAAAAAACTACCGGAGCAGCCGCAAGAAACTCCTAGCATTCAGATTCAGGTTGCGGTTGAATGGGCGACCAAAGCAGCTTCCCTGCAAGATTCTTAACCGATGTCCGACAAGAGCAGTTCCAGAAGCTGGTGAGGCCAGAACGATGGTCTTACCAGGGAGGATTCTCGATGCCCGTCGCAACTTCCTATCCCGGCGTATATGTGGAAGAGATTCCCAGCAGCGTACACACCATCACGGGTGTGGCGACTTCCATCGCCACATTCATTGGCTGGGCCGACCAGGGTCCCATTATGTACGCGGGGTTGTGCCTGAGTTGGTCGGACTTCCAACGGATCTATGGCGGCTTTGACGCGCGCAGCCCATATCTGGGCTATGCCGTATCGCAATTTTTTATGAACGGCGGACAGCAGGCGTATGTCCTGCGACTGGCCTACACCGGCGCTGCCAGCGCGACCCTTACTCCCGCTGCTTCCGCCACGCTGGCGCTTGGCGGCCTGACCTTTACCGCCGGAACTGTAGGCCCGGACGGAAAGGTCGCGAATGCCGCCAACCCCGGCGTCTGGGCGCAGAGCTACGGAATTGCAATCAAGAACCAGACTGGCGGCACCAAACGATTTCGCGTCCAGGTCATCTATGCTCCTCCGGGTGCCTCGTCCGAGGTTGTGGTCGAGTCGTATGAAAACCTGTCGATCGTCACTCCCGACCCGCTGGGGCGCTACGTCGCCGATGTCATCAACAAGCAGTCGAGTTATGTGACCGTGGCTGTGGCCGGTGGCACAACAACGCCGCCCGCCGATACCACCCTACCGTCTCCGCTGCTTGCGGGCACGGCCAACGACGATGGCACTGTGTTGCTGCCCAGTACCAACAGCGCGACTGGAGGCCAGTTCGAAGTTCAGGCAACGGCGGCCACGGCGATTCTGGACCAGATCGATTTGTTCAATCTGCTGTGCGTCCCCGGCGAGATCGTGACTGTAACCGTCGGCGCCTTGGAGGCGTATTGCGAGACCCGTCGCGCGTTTCTAATCGCCGACGCTGACCCCAGCCTCACGGATCCGACTAAGGTCACGAGTACTCCCACCACTGGTATGAACTCCGCTTACTACTACCCGTGGATCCAGGCGCCCGACCCGCTCAATCAGAATCGTCCGTCCTACTATCCTCCGTGCGGATTCGTGGCCGGCATTTATGCGCGCACGGATGGAACTCGCGGAGTGTGGAAAGCGCCCGCGGGAACCGAAGCGACGTTGACTGGAGCTTCCGGAGTAGCGGTGCCGCTCAACGACAAGCAGAACGGCCTTTTGAATCCGCTGGGGGTAAATTGCATTCGCAATTTCGATGTCTACGGAACCATCGTGTGGGGCGCACGCACCATGCAAGGCAACGATGAACTGGGCTCGCAATGGAAGTACGTCCCCGTACGCCGGACTGCCTTGTTCATTGAGGAGAGCCTGTATCGCGCACTGAAGTGGGCGGTCTTCGAACCGAACGACAATCCCTTGTGGGCGGAGCTTCGGCTGAACGTCGGCGCTTTCATGCAGAACCTTTTCCGGCAAGGCGCTTTCCAGGGACAGACGCCCGCCGACGCCTACTTTGTAAAGTGCGATGACGAAACCACGACGCAGAATGACATCAACCTCGGCATCGTTAACATTCTCGTCGGCTTTGCTCCGTTGCAACCGGCGGAATTTGTGGTGATCCAGATCCAGCAGATGGCCGGACAGATCGCGACCTAGTTCGCATCCCTAGTTCGCAGCCTAAGATCGCAGCCCAAGGAGGGATTTTCATGGCGCAGTTTACCGTCAACGCGCAACGCTTTGATCCGTACAAGAATTTCAAGTTCCGGCTCAAGTGGGATGGCAAGTACGTGGCCGGAGTCAGCAAGTGCGGAATGCTCAAGCGCACTACGGAAGTGGTGAAGCACCGCGAGGGCGGCGATCCTTCGACCAGCCGCAAGTCGCCAGGGCGCACCGAATTCGACGCGATCACGCTGGAGCGCGGTGTGACCCACGATGTGGCCTTCGAACAGTGGGCCAACAAAGTGTGGCAAGTGAAAGCCGGGCTGGGCGCCGAAGTCTCGCTGAAGGACTTCCGCAAGGACATCACGATTGAGGTATACAACGAGGCTGGCCAGCTCGCCCTGGCGTATCTGGTGTATCGCTGCTGGGTTTCCGAGTATCAGGCCGTACCCGACTTCGACGCCAACGCTAACGCGGTTGCGATCCAGCATATCAAGCTGGAGAACGAAGGCTGGGAGCGCGACCAGAGCGTTCCAGAACCGGCGGAACCTTCCTTCACCATACCGGCGGTCGGGTGATGGCCCATGCGCCCACTGTCGGTTACGGAACTGCTGACGATATGGGAGCGCGGATTGGCCGCGTTCCCCTTTGAGCGCGCGCTGGCCATTCTGTCAGTAGCGTGTCCCGAAACTTCCCCGGCGGCGTTGGCACGGCTCAGTATTGGCCGTCGAGACGCCCACCTGCTGCAATTGCGCGAGTGGGCATTCGGTTCGGAACTCGCGATCATGGCGTCGTGTCCGTCATGCTGCCAGACGCTGGAGGTGACGATGCCGGTCGCCGCGCTTCGTGTGTCAGCGGATTCGGCTGGAGATGCGGTTGGGAATGAAGCGGTGAATACATCGGAAGACTTCGTCGGCTCTCTCATGTTGCAGGACTATCAAGTGCATTATCGCTCGCCCAACACCGAAGACGTTGCGGCTTGCGCCGGGCTGGAGCCGGCTGCCAGCCGGCGACAGTTGTTGGCCCACTGTGTGACCGATGCACGGCGCGAGGGAATTTCAGTGTCCGCGGAGGACCTCCCAGAAGACGTCGTCCAGAAAGTTGAGGAGCACATCGCGGCCATCGATCCGCAGGCCGACATGAGCCTGGATCTTGTTTGCCCCGAATGTTGCCGGCGCTGGACCGAAGGGTTCGACATCGTTTCATTCTTCTGGACTGAGATTGATGCGTGGGCACGCCGTATTCTGCGCGACGTAAACATTTTGGCCCGGGCATACGGTTGGCGCGAGAGCGACATTTTGGCGCTGAGTCCGGTGCGGCGGCAAATCTATCTGGCCATGGCGCAAGCATGACGAACTTTCTTACCAGGATGACGGCGAGAAGCTTTTTCGCGGAAAGTGCAATCCGGCCGCGCGTCGCTTCGCTCTTTGAGTCCGCCGGCAGTGAGTCCGCCAGAAATGAGCCCGTCGGCAATAGCGAGAGCGCGCTTCGAGATGTGCCGGTCGAGGAAGCAGGCACAGATCTGTCAGCGGAAGTTGAAAGCGTGTCGGTAGTCGCGCCGAAGACGGCTGATGATGGCCCGGTATCGGCCGTAGCGGGGCAGCCAACAATGGATTCTCTCCGTCGTGACACTTTCGCTCGTTCCGATGAGACGAAGCGCGAGGGAGACATCGCAGCAGCAGCGAAGTTGCGTCCGCGAGGAATTCCATCCTCTTCTCTCGCAGAGAACGCGACCCGATCGCACCCCTCCTCTTCAGCGCGCTCAGATTTGCGCTCAGCGGCATCGAGCGGAACTTCGGCTCTTCACACCAAGACGGGGAACGGCGACATGAGGGAAAAGAAAATCCCCGTGGTCCCGGCAACCGGGGCCCTGGCACCCGTCGTCACCGGAGAGGACCGCCCGCTAAAACCTGAGTTATCCCAGCTACCGAATCGGGATATATCCCGGCTAGCCGCATTTTCGCGGCCGGAGTTCGATGACGGCCCTCACAAGCGCGCAACCCCACCAACAGTCTCTCCCTTCGGCGTTGAATCCTTTGCGGGAAACGACCGCGGACTTGTGCCTTCGCCCAAGGTCATGCGCGAGTTGACCGCGCAGATGCAGACTGCCGCGTCGGCCATGAACGCCGCTTTCCGCGGACCCACGAGAAACAAGCCGGCTGCCCCCGGGCCGGCTTCGGATGCAGAGCCCAGCATCCACGTCTCGATCGGGAGAATCGAAGTGCGCGCGTCGTCAGAACGAGAAGGCAGGTCCGTGGGCCGTCCGCGTGCCGTTTCTCCGGTGATGAGCCTCGAAGAATACCTTCACCGGCGTACGCAGCGAGGTGACCAGTGAGCAACCCCCTTGCCATCGCAGCCACCACGCTCACGCTGCAAGCGATTCTGCAGAACAGCATTGTCAGCGATCCTGACGATACCGACCTCAGCGATACGACGGTTACTATCCTCCCGCCCGACAAAGCCCGGGGTAACGCCAGCGCGAACCAGTTGAATCTTTTTCTTTACCAGATTCTCCCCAACGCGGCCTGGCGCAATATGAACATTCCCAGCCAGGTGATGCCGTTGGAAACCGGCACGCCTCCGCTGGCTTTGACCCTGCACTACCTGATCACCGCATTTGGCAAGGATAACGACACCACGCTCCCCTACGGTCATCACTTGCTCGGCAAGACCATGAGCATTCTGTACGATCATGCCCTGCTCGGCCCCGACGAGATTCGCGCGGCTACTTCCGCGTCTTTTCCCCTAAGCGATCTGGATAAACAGATCGAGCGTGTCCGCATTACGTTGCAACCGCTGTCGCTCGAAGAAATTTCCAAACTCTGGAGCGGGCTGGTCACGCAATACCGGCTCTCTGTGGGATATGAAGTGTCGGTGATGCTGATCGACAGCACACAGCCGAAGAAAGCGCCGCTGCCCGTGCTGAAGCGCAAAGTCTTGTCGCAGGGAAGTTTGGTGCCGACCCTGCCCACGCTTAGCCAAATTCAGTTTCCGAACTTCCAGACCTGTGCGCGCCTCGGAGACCCGCTGGTGCTAACGGGGAGCAATCTCAATGGAACGAATGTGGCTGTGGTTTTCAATCATGATCTGTGGACCGCGCCCGTCACAATTCCAGCACCCGGCGGAACTGGGACTACGGTCAACGTGACCATTCCTAATTCACCGACAGTCTGGCCCGCGGGGTTCTATACGCTCAGCCTGCTGGTGCAGCGGCCCGGGGAGACGTTTCAGCGGAGCACGAATCAGCTGTCGTTCGCTCTGGCGCCGAGCCTCACCGTCACGCCCGCTAGCGCGGCCGGGCCCAACATCACTTACACGGTAACGTGCAGTCCGGAAGTATGGACGCAACAGGATGCTGCATTTCTTGTGGGAGATCAGGACATTCCGGCACAGCCACATGCCGCACAGACTGCGACGCTGACCTTCCAGGCGCAAAACCTGAGCGCCGGCAATTATTTTGTGCGGCTGCGCATTGATGGAGTCGACAGTCTCCTGGTCAATCGAGCAGTGACGCCGCCGGTGTTCGATCCGACGCTGCAGGTGACGGTGACATGACGAACGGTGACGTCAATAACGGGATGGCCTGGCAGAAGGGGAACGCGCAGTATTTGTCAGCTGCCATGGTCTGGCTGCGCACCTGCCTGGAGCAGTTTGCCGCGCAGCAACCCGAAAATCAGACCGTCCTTCTGCCGGCGCTTCCCGTGCAACACGGACATAAGTCTGCATGGCGGCGTTTTCTGGGCGAGGCGCCCGAGCTTCCGGCGCGAACGTCGAGCCTGCTGCTCCCCGGAACCGAACCCCACGGCGATCAGCGGGTCGCACAGGCGTCCGCAGCCATGGAAGCCGCGGCGAATGCGATGAACCCGCCGCCCGCTCTCGTGATTCTGACGCAGCGTCTCGGACTCTCCCCGTTCGAACAGCAAGTGCTGATCCTCTGTCTCGGCATGGAACTCGATACTGTCGTGGCCGGCTTGTGTGCCCGCTGCCAGAAAGATCCAAACCGGGCATATCCTACATTTGCTCTGGCGTTCTCATTATTTGAAGGAGCTTCCTGGGAAGCGCTTTCGCCCGAGCGCCCACTCCGCTATTGGCGTCTGATCGAAATCACACAGCCCGGCGGTCAGCCGCTTACCACCAGCGCGCTTCGCGCCGACGAACGAATCGTCAACTACAACAAGGGTCTGAATTATCTCGACGACCGCCTCCTGCCCATGCTGACTCCGGTCGAACAACAAACCGACCAGCAGGCGGGAGGTCCGGATCTCCCACCCTCGCATCGCGACGCAGTGGAAACGATTATCCGGCACCTGAAAATGGTGGATGCGAATCGCAGCCTGCCCATCGTACAACTGCTTGGCCACGACGCGGCCAGCAAGCAACTTGTCGCCGGAGAAGTGGCCAGCTCCATCGGCGTCCAGTTGTACCGTCTGCCGGCCATGCTGTTGCCGACGCAGGCAGCGGACATCGAAACGCTAACCCGGCTCTGGCAGCGGGAGAGTCTGCTGCTGCCGCTCGCTTTGTACCTCGACACGCTCGGCTACAGCGCCGACCCGGCGGCGTCCGGACCATCCTCCCCGGTTACCCGCATGCTCGAGCGCATGGAGGGAGCGGTTTTCCTGGATACGCGCGAGTCCTGGCCTGGGCTCCACAAGTTGGCGGTCACGGTTGACATCACCAAGCCCAGCGCTGCCGAACAGGCAGCCGCGTGGCAATCGGCGTTGGGATTGGCTGCGGCTGACAGTCCTGGAAGGCTGGCGGCGCAGTTCAATCTCAGCTTTTCGGCGATTCGCCAAATGGCGCGCGACGCGCTCTCCGAGCAGACGGATCGAGCTGCGCTGCGTGACCGGCTTTGGGAGGCGTGCCTGGCGAGCACACGCCCGCAGTTGGACGTTCTCGCCGAAAGAATCTCCCCCAAAGCAACCTGGGATGACATCGTTTTACCCGAAGCCGAGTTGGCCCTGCTGCGCCACATCGCCGAACAGGTGGCTCAGCGCACGACCGTCTACGAGAAGTGGGGGTTCGGAGAAAAGATGAGCCGCGGGCTCGGTATCAGCGCGCTCTTTTCAGGTGACAGCGGCACCGGGAAAACTATGGCCGCCGAAGTGATTGCCAATGATCTGCGCCTGAATCTGTATCGCATCGACTTGTCGGCGGTCGTCAGCAAATACATCGGAGAAACCGAGAAAAATCTGCGGCGCATGTTCGACGCTGCGGAAAACGGCGGCGCGATTATTTTCTTCGACGAGGCCGACGCTCTGTTTGGCAAACGCAGCGAAGTCAAAGACAGCCACGACCGCTACGCCAATATAGAAATCAATTACTTGTTGCAAAGGATGGAGCAATATCGCGGTCTCGCCATCCTGGCGACCAACATGAAGAGCGCGCTGGACACCGCCTTCTTGCGGCGCTTGCGCTTCATCGTGCGCTTTCAGTTCCCCGGACCGGCTGAGCGAAAAGCGATCTGGCAGAGAGTGTTTCCGCCCGACATGCCGAAGAGCGGCCTCGATTACGACCGGCTGGCGCGACTCAACGTTACTGGCGGGCACATCCACAATATTGCGCTCAACGCGGCATTCCTGGCGGCGCGCGCCGGATCGCCCGTGACCATGACACTCGCGCTCGACGCCGCGCGTGCCGAGTTTCGCAAGCTTGAGCGGCCCATCAACGAAGCAGATTTCCGCTGGCAGGAGCCGCCAACCGCCGAGGCAGTGGCATGAAGATCCATTTGCATATCGAACGTTTGGTTCTTGACGGAGTCGCGGTCGACCACCCTCGCGTCCTGCGGGCAGCTTTGGAACAGGAACTCACCGGCCGACTGACGGAAGGTGGCCTGTCCCCGGAACTTCGTCGTAGCGGCGCGGTGCCAAGCATGGGTGCGGGGGCGATCGAACTCGGCCGGAGTTCGAATCCCGCAAAGTTGGGAACGCAGATCGCGGGCGCGGTCTATCGCGGGATCGGAGCCAGAAAGTGAGCACACGCTCTCTAACGCCGCTGACCGCAGCTCCTGTTGCCGTGCTCGTGCCGCAACAACGGCCAGTGCTGCAGCGGACCTGCGACTGCGGGCAGCACACCGGCGGCGGCGAGTGCGCCGACTGCATGAAGAAAAAGAAGATACCCCTGCAGCGTCAGGCTAACGGTTCGGCTGCCCCGGCCGTCGCGCCGCCCATCGTCCATCAAGTGTTGCGTACACCTGGCCAACCCCTGGACGCATCAGTCTCCACAACCATGGGACAGTTCTTCGCGCGTGACTTCAGCGGTGTACCCCTTTCTGCCCCATCGGCCGGGCTGGTTCAACGCAAGCTGACGATTAGCGCAATCGGAGATCGATATGAGCAAGAAGCCGATCGAGTGGCCAAGGAAGTGATGCATATGCCCGAGAGCGGCACGACGGCGGAAGCGGTGCCTTCTGCACACTCCCCCAGCATTCACGCTTTACCCTCATGCTCGTCGTGTCAAAAGGAGTTTGGAGTGCCGATCCTTAGGTTCGATGCTTCCAACGTAAACGAGCAAGCTTGGCGCCGGCCTTCTACAGATCCATCGGTACTGGAGGCAGATATCCTCCGAAAGACTCAGGAAAGCGGCGAACAGCTGACTGAGTCTGACCGCGCCTTCTTCGAACCTCGCTTCGGCCGCGACTTTAGCCGAGTGCGCGTGCACGCCGACGCCTCAGCAGCGGCTACCTCAGATACATTAAGCGCGCGGGCCTTCACCCTGGGAAGCCACATCATGTTTGCTTCAGGGCAGTATTCTCCGGAAACGATGGCTGGGCGGCAACTACTGGCGCACGAGTTGACACATGTGGTGCAGCAAGGTGGCCAGAGCAGCGTTCAAGAAACCCAACATGTCCGCCGACTCAAGCCGCGTTCGCGTCAGCTGAATCACGTGCCAAGAACAGCCATTCCAGGTGCGAGCAGCATTCGGCTGATTCTCCCGAATGGGACGGAACGGTTCATTGGGCCGCCTTCTTTTGATGCCTCAGGCGCTCAATCGAATGGATCGGAGTCAAAAGATACCGAAGTCCAGGAACAGACGTTGCCGGGAAAGCCTTCTGGGGCAGGAGAGAAGACTGGTGGACAGATTCAGCGAATGCCGGCATCCTCGAGTCAGCACCTGCTGATTCAACGATCGGCCACTTTTACCAACCCGACCCCACAACCGTTGGATCCGCTGGCTCGTTTCGCCGCGGGGGAGCCGCCGGGGCTGACCACACCCACAATCAATGGAACAGTGATCGCGAATTCCGGTGATGTTCTGAACCAAGTCTCTCCCACGAAAGTAGTCCAAACCGGCAGCTCGCAGGGAAAAATCACTTGTCAGTTTGACCCCAGCTTCGCCATCGACACTTCGGCAAACATGATCGTAGCCTCGAATGCCGGCCCAAAAGGGTGGGTTGGGAACGTCCCCGCAGCCGTCTTGCAAAATCCACCTCAGTGCGCGGGCAAGCCGCAAATTCCCGCCACCATGAACGCCCAGCCCAGTAACGCCGATTTTGTGGCCCGCGTCCGCGCTAGCGAAGGTGAGCACGCTCAGGAGATCCGCGCCTTGCACAATCGGCATTTCGTGCCCTACGACAAGTTCCTCTTGGGACTTTCCGGCACGGGAGCAGATCTCAGTGCTTGCGGCTCCAACTTAGTTGGTCAACTTGCCAAGCGGAACGTGCAGGCAGCTTACGGATTTGTTTTCGGTTACGCGGCGGCGACCAAGAAACTGGACGGGCCCGGCGGAACCCATTCCGACAACGCTGCGCCTGCGTTTGCCGCGAATTGTGCGTCCGTGGATATCGTCCTGAGCCAGAGCAACCCCACCATACCTGGATCGGGTCCCGGCAATGTTGTCTCCGTGCCGCCAACGGTCACGACTTTCAATCCGGCTCAGCTCAAGGTTGTAGGCGCGGACATTCAAGACGGCAACACCACGATCAAACATTTTTCGAGCGCGGCCAACGCCAACCAGGGATTGCAGGTGCTGCGCCACTATGGCATGACCTCCCGCAATGTCATCGGTGCTATGGAGTATTTTCTCGTCGGCAATAATGCGCCGAATGGCCCACTGGCGGGCGCCAGCGAACTTTCCATCAATCCAGCCGCTTATCAAGTGAGTCTTGATGTGCCGAGTAGAGGAGACTGGGCCATTACGGACGTGGTGGGTAACAACGTGAACGTAGTCGTTAATTTTGGCGCTGCCAGAAATGAAGCGTACTCGGCCTGGGCAGTAATGACGCAGCTGGTGTTTACCAAGCTCTGTTGGGTCGGAGGCTCGCGACAAAAACCGGAAATGATGTATTTCCGCACGTAGCATGGCTTGTACATACAAGGCTCATCTATGAACAGCTGTCTGCAGAACCAGCGCCGGGCATCGGTAAAAGGATCGTTCCAGCCCCGATCGAGCGGCATCTTGCAGCGCAAGTGCGCCTGCGGCCAGCACACCGGCGGCGGTGAGTGCGAGGAGTGCAGGAAGGAAAAGATGTCGATACAGCGCCACCGTAACGGCTCGGCCGTTCCGGCCGCGGGCACGCCCACTCCGGGCGACGTGTTGCGCTCGCCGGGCCGGCCGCTCGACGGTTCTTCGCGCAATTTTCTGGAGACCCGCCTTCCCCGCCACACGGGCAGGGTTGGCGCCTCCGAGCAAACCATGGAACGTGAAGCCGAAAGATCAGCCAGTTACGCGATGCAGTCGCCACCGGCCCGTGCTCACCATGATCTCAGCCAGATTCGTTTACACTCCGACCCGCCGGCAGCCGCCTCGGCAAGAGCGCTGAACGCGGCTGCTTACGCATATGGAAACCACATCGCGTTTGGCCAAGGGCATTACAATCCCGCGACTTCTTCCGGACGATGGCTCCTCGCACACGAGGTAGCCCATACCTTGCAACAAAGCACAGGGCAGAAACTGGTGCAACGCCGCGGCATCTTCGAGACCATCGGAATCCTCTTTGGATTGACCGAGGGCAACTTCAGCGACGAAGAACTGCTCGCCTATCTGAAAAAAGTCACTCGCTCGAAACAGATCGAAGATGCCTTTGACAGCGACAACAAAGCGCGCGCGGTGGTCCGCAAATGGAAGAGCGGAGCGAGCGCCTTCCAACTGAAAGCCGACCAGAAGATTCTGCTGATTCGTGAAATGGAGACGGGCCATGTCAGCCATGGCGATGAGCAGGGCATTCTTGATCTGCTCGACTATAGCGTCAACTCCGACATCGAAGCAATCTTCGGTCCCGGCGGAGTCAACCCAGCCAAGCTCAGAAAAGATCTGGGCGGCTCCGCCCGCAAACATCTCGACAATTTTTTCGCGCAGCGTTTCAAAGGAGGCGGGGCAGCAGTTCTGAAGGGCGGAGCAAAAGCCATGGGCACGCCCAGCGGATCCACCGAGCTTAAGTCGCGGATTGCTGCGCTGGAAGCTCGGCGCGACCAGCTCCGCAAGGAAGCCGACGATCTGCAAGACCAGTTCGTCGACTCGAAGGCGGGTCAGCAATTACAAGGCGATATGCAAAAGGACGTAGCTCGCACGAAGACGGCGGCCCTCTCCGAGACCCAGACGGATATCCCACAGCATGCGTTGAAACGTCTTAGGAAGGCGATTCGTGTGGAGCAGTCGGGGAACACGGTTCACCTTTTCACTAGGTTTCAGTTGACTTATCTTGCTCTTTCACAGCAGGCAGGCCAGAGACAGGCTGACATCGATATTCCGCGCATCACGAGTACGATCCAGCAGGCCTGGAATGTCGATCTCACGAGCGGCGACTATGCCGGACTTACTTTTTCCGTCTCTCCCGAAATTACCTACCGCCCGCCGACACAAACAAGAAGGGAAGATGCTCTCCAGATTCTGGTGCGGGGACAGGACAACGAGCCGTCAACCGGCACTTATTGGACGGGAGAAATCGAATTGGCTCAGAACCATCTTCAGGGTGATCGCATCATTGTTGTGGCGCACGAGCTGTATCACCTTTTCGGTTTCTTCGACGCGTACTTCGAGCTAACGCACCCGTCGGCGGCCGATCCAAAGAAGCAGGTCACGGAAGAGAGCGTGGGGCGCAGCGATCCGGCGAATCGACCGGACCTTCTGGGAATGCCGGATCCGAAGTTGCTGAAGAAGTACCTGGCTGAGGGCAAGATCACTCCAGGCCAATTCAAACGCCAAACGGAAGGCAAGCTTCGCGTGTGGGAGGAAGACGCATCGTCGATCCTGCGCGGTCTCGGTGTCGCCAAGCCGGACAAAAAGCCGGTGGCAGTTTCTGCCGAATCCGAAGACTTCGAACAGCAACAGGAGGATCTCATCGCCTCCGAGAGCAAGAAGAAAGAAGAAGTTCTTGCGGGCGTGCGGGCTCAACGCAAAGGCGTGCAGAGTTGCATCGACTGGCTGGATAACGTGGAAACCATTTTGAAGATCGACGTCGAAATTAAAGATCTTCAGCAACAGTTACGGCAGGGGAAGCCGTGAAGCAATCGCGCTGCCGGAAAGCGATCGAGCGCTGTCGCGGGCTGCCCCATGGCCTGACACGGATGCCCGGAGAGGCAACCATTGTTTTAGTGCGATGCGCACGGCTGGAATCGTCAAGCGTGAAAGAGCTGAGATTATGAGCACGCATTCAAGCCTCGGACTGTTGGGTGCGGTGGCTCCGCGCCTTCTCGCCTCAGCCGCAAGGAGCGTGCTGCAGCGCAAGTGCGCTTGCGGCCAGCACACCGGCGGGGAAGGCGAGTGCGAGGGCTGCAAGAAGAAAAAGAAGATGCCCTTGCAGCGGCACGCCGCCGAGTCAGCCGCTCCGGCGATCGCGCCGCCTATCGTGCATGACGTTCTCAGTTCGACCGGCCAGCCGCTGGATCAGAGGACGCGCGCTTTCATGGAACCGCGCTTTGGTCAGGACTTCAGCTCGGTACGCGTGCACTCCGATGGCAAAGCGGCGGAGTCGGCGCGCGCGGTCAACGCGCAGGCCTACACGGTTGGCAACAAAATCGTGTTCGGCGACGGTCAATACCCCTGCTCGACATTTGCGGGGCAGCAACTCTTGGCCCACGAACTGGCGCATACCCTACAGCAAAAATCTCTGCCTTATTCTTCAGAGCCACTGACCATTACAAATCCCGGAGACAATGCGGAAAGGGAAGCGGACCGAGCCGCAGCCGGTGTATTAACGGGCAGCAAGCCGCAGACCGGAACTTCCGCCTCGACCCAGGTTGCTCGTCAGGCAGGCGGCACGGGACCGGATGCGAAACCCCAAACCGATCCCGCAAAGCCCGACCCGTCCAAGAGCGGCCAGTCCAAGACCGATCAATCCAAGGCCGATCCGTCCAAAAAAGAAGCTCCAAAACGTCCTGAGCAAGAGACGGAACAAGGCATCAAGCGCAGTGGGTTTGGTCTGTTTGACACCGAACTTGATCGTAAACTCGCGGACCAAAATCAGCCCTGCCGCATGACGTTGAAAGTGAACGTGAACTTCACGCCGCAGGGGACGTGGCCGCCCGGCAGTTTTGCCAAGTGGCAAAACGATCTGGTCCGTATCGTAACCAACCGCTGGAGTTTCCGTTTCATGTTGGCGCCCGCGCAGCCTTGCCAGGACGAGCCCTGCAAATCCGCGACCGCCATTCTGAAGGTCGTGCCCGTAGCGACCCCCGGAGCCAATGTCCATAACGTAACCGTCAATTACGTCAAGCCACCGGGGACCAGAAGTGACTCCAGCACGCTTTACGCGGCCGATGTTAAGTCACCCGGAAAGGATCTGCGCAAAGGGCATGTCACCGCCAGCCACGAAGCAGGGCATTGGCTCGGACTAGAGCACATTCATTGCAACACGAATGCGGACGATTGCTATGGAGTCACGGAGGAAGAGAAGGCAGATGTTATGGGCTATGGGGAAATCGTCAGCGAGCGCGACTACGCGCCCTTTGTCGAGGCCATCAGCCGTATTACGAAATGCGCCTGGAAAACGATTGGACACGGAGCCTCGAAACTTTTCGGCTCCTCAATGATGGGTCCACTGGCTGTGCTCGGCGGTGTCGCCGGGGCCATCGGCGGCGCTTTGCTGGGCGCGGCCCTAGGTCCGGGTGTGGCGCTTCTAGCGGGCGCCGCGCTTGGAGCGGCGGGAGCGCTTACCGGGGCCGTTATTGGCGCCGCACTGGATGAAGTCAAACGATGAAAAGCCGCTACTCAACCCTGAACCGTGCTGCAGCGTCGCCCGCGAGACCGGCTAAGGCGGCTTTGCTGCAACGCAAATGCGCCTGTGGACAGCACACTACGGGCGGTGAGCAATGCCAGGAGTGCAAGAAAAAGGAAATGACCCTGCAGCGCCAGTCGAACGGTCGAGCGGCGGTGACTGATCGGGCCCCTCAGATCGTTCAAGATGTGTTGAACACGCCGGGCCGGCCGCTGGATCCGGATGCCCGCGCTTTTATGGAACCGCGCTTCGGTCAGGACTTCAGCCAGGTGCGCGTGCATACGGATGCCAAAGCCGCAGATTCGGCGAATGCGGTTCATGCCAAGGCCTACACCGTCGGAAGCGACATCGTTTTCGGATCCGGACACCAACCCACCAACGAGGCAACCAGACATTTACTCGCCCACGAACTGACCCACGTAGTGCAACAGACTACAGGCGGGGTTGGAGCGGATTCGGAAACCTCGTCTAACGCCGCAGCGGACCGCGTTGCGCGGGGCAAAGCCGTCGATGGAGCCGCGATCGGCGGAGCGCCGATTTCGCTGCAGAAAAACGACAAGGACGACGCTGCGAAGGGATCCGTCATCGTGGACTCGGTTGCCGGTGCCGCCGAGCCGCCCGTGGATGAGTTTGCCTTCGACAAATCGGATATCCCACCGCAGCATCTGCAAAGGTTGACAGCCCTGAGAACGCGGCTGATGGCCGCTACCAGCGCAACCGTCACCTTGACCGGACACACCGACACAGTGGGCTCGGAAAAATACAACGAGGGGTTGGGGCGGCGTCGCGCGCAGGCAATCAAGGACTTTCTCACGAAAGAAAAGGGCGCAAACCCAAGCCGGGTCTTGGTGCAAAGCGGCGGCGAAATGACACCAGCAGCGGGCCAGCCGCCGGCAAAGCTCGATCCCCAGGCTGGAGAAAAAAACCCAAAGAATCGCCGCGTGGAAATCGAAGTGTCCGGGCTTCCCGCGACGGCGTCGCCTGAAAAGCCCTGGACCCTAGATATTACCGGAGGGAAAAAACCTCCGCTCGACCTGACACCTCATAATCTCTGCGTTATCAACCCGGATTTCTGCAAGCCGGATGATCCTCACAAACCGCCGACACTACCTCCCGACTTTTGGAAGCCAATTCCGCCGGGTCCAAAGCACACTCAAAAATCTCCCCTCGACGTGATCAACGAAAAGATCGTCGATCCGATTGTGAAAGCGGTGACCAAGGGTTTGCCGAAGTCGGTGCAGAACGAAATTCTGGATCTGGCACACGACGGAGTGAAGAAAGGCATCACGAGCGCCGCAGCCGCAGCCGCAGCAAGGGCTGGTCTCGATGCGCAAGGGCAGCAGGCGATTGAAAAAGCGGTAGAAGCCGGAATCCAGTCCAAGGGTCAACAACCGGGGCAGGGAGGCGGAAACCAGTGAGACGTTGCAGACCACGAACGAGCATTGACGCAGTCGGAGCGAAGCTATGAGTGGTTTTCCAAGTTCGCCGCAAGTCCTCAAAGGCGGCCTCGTGCTGCTCGATCCCGACACCTTCGCCGTGCTGCCGAACGGCATTATTGTGCTGCAGTACAACCCCGATACGCTTTCGCGCACGCTGAAGATTCAAGGTATCGAAGAAGGCGGAGATCGCTCGGAGGCGCTCCGCTTGAAAGGGCCGCCGGTTGAGACCTTCAAGGTCGACGCCGAGATCGACGCCACCGATCAGCTTGCGGCTCCGGATCAGAACCCGAACACAATGAAGAACGGAATCTTTCCGCAATTGGCGGCGCTCGAGACCATCGTGTATCCCGCGAGCACCACGCTGCAGAACAATTTCAACCTGTCACAGGCGGGCACGCTCGAGATCATGCCCATCTTGGCTCCGTTGACGCTCTTTGTGTGGAGCGCGAATCGGATCGTTCCCGTTCGCATCACCGATTTCAGCATCACCGAAGAAGCCTTCGATCCGGCGCTCAATCCCATCCGCGCCAAGGTGAGCCTCGGATTGCGCGTCCTCAGCATCGACGATCTCTACTTCACCGATAAAGGCGGCAGTCTCTACATGGTCTATCAGCAACAGAAGGAATCGCTGGCCAAAATGTATCAGGGCGGCTCAATCACCGCCTTGGGAATTCGAGGTATCCCATGAGTAATGGCGCTCCTACCGATCCCGTACAGGCAATGCTGGCGCAGGCCTCCCTGCAGAGGAATCTGTTCACCTCCACCAGTCGCTATTTTGGCATGGACACAGAAACCCTGACCACGGCGGACGGCACGACCATCATTTATCTCAAGCGCCGTTTTCTGCCCTCGCCCGACAGCTTCCAGCTTTTGCAGGAGCACATCGTGACGCAGGGCGAGCGACTGGACAGCATTGCCGCCAAGTTTCTCGGCGATCCGGAATTGTTCTGGCGCATCGCTGACGCCAACGGCGCCATGCGGCCCGAGGATCTCGTTCAAACCGTCGGCACCGTGCTGAAGATCACTCTGCCTCAGGGGATCACTGGAAGCTCGCTATGAATCGCGGCTTTTACTTGACGCTGATGATGGGATCGTTCAACGCCTCGCCCGTTCCGCAGGCCGTCATCGACGCTTTGACCGAAGTGCAGGTCACGTCAACGGTCGGCAGCCAGGGCGGATTCCAACTCAAGCTCACGCTCGGAAAACAATCAAAAGTGCAACAGATGCTGGTCGGGGGGCAATTCGATCCGCGCACCCGCGTCATCATCGCCGTCACTGTTAACGGATCGACCGAAGTGCTGATCGACGGAATCATTACCAAGCAGGACATCACTCCCGATTCCAAGCCCGGCAAATCCCTATTAACCCTGACTGGCCTCGATCTGACGGCGCTCATGGATTTCGTCGATCTAACCGGCATTCCCTATCCGGCGTTGCCGAACTTCCTGATCGTGGAAGCGATCCTGGCCAAGTACATACCGCTGGGCGTCGTGCCGGTCGCGATTCCCAATGCTATCCCTCAAATCGAAAATCCGTTATCGAGTTTCATCAAGCAGAGCGGGACGGACTATGCCTTCGTGCAAACCCTCGGCAAAGAAACGGGGTGGATCTTCTATCTCGACCCGGGACCAACTCCGGGGAAAAGTATGGCGTATTGGGGACCGGATCTGAGCCAGATGTTCGGATCAACGCAGCCCGCTATCAGCATCAATTTCGATGGCAACTCCAACATCGATTCCCTGAATTTCTCGTACGACGGAACGCTGGCGACGCAATGGCTGGTCACAATTATTGAGCCGATCACAAAACTGCCCATTCCGATTCCCGTCCCCAGCATCGACATTTTCAAACCGCGACTGTCGTCGCAGGCGCCGACCGTGCTGAAGATCACGCAATTGACGCCGGTCGCGAACGAGGATTTCCCCGGCGCCGCCAGTGCGGCCCTCGCCAAGATGTTTGACACGGCCGAGGTGGTCACCGGCAGCGGGCAACTCGACGTGCTCCGCTACGGCCAGGTTTTCAAAGCCCGTATGCGGGCCGCCGTGCGCGGAGCGGGCGGATATTTCGACGGTCAATATTACGTGAAGAGCGTGACTCACAACATCAAGCGGGGCGAGTACAAGCAGAGCTTCAGCCTGGCAAGGGGCGGAGTCGGCTCCGCGGTTTCTACGGTGAGCGTGTGAAATCAGGACGCAAATATTTCGGGGTATATCGCGGCACGGTGGTCAACAACGTCGACCCAATGCAGATCGGGCGCATCATCGCCCTGGTTCCCGATGTCAGCGGAATCATTCCCACCACCTGGGCCACGCCATGCATTCCCGTTGCCGGCAAGCAGATGGGTACGTTCATGGTGCCGCAGATTGGCGCGGGAGTGTGGATCCAGTTTGAAGCCGGGGACCCGGATCTTCCCGTGTGGACTGGTGGCTGGTGGGGAAGCGTCGCGGAAGTTCCAGCCCTGGCGCTGGCTGGAGTTCCCGGCGATCCGAATTATGTGATTCAGACAACTCTGCAGAACGCAATCGTAGTTAGTGATCTACCGGGCCCCACGGGCGGAATCATGCTGAAGAGCACGACTGGCGCGACCATCATCGTAAATGACACTGGTATCTACATTCAGAACGGAAAAGGCGCCAGCATCATTATGACTGGGCCCACGGTCACGATTAACGCGGGCGCGCTGGTGGTTGTTTAGTAGGTCGCTGTTTTGGGAGAGAAGTTGGCGGGTTAGAAGAAGAGTTAGTAAGGCGAAGGAGAAAACATGCCGGGATTCCTGGTGCACGTCGGGGCGACCGTCACGTGTTCACACGGCGGACAGGCTCAACCCACGGTTCCCAACCCGCGCGTCACCGTGCTCGGCCAGCCGACGGTCACGATCGCCGCGCCCTATGTGGTTGCCGGCTGCGCCTTTCCACCCCCGCCGGCTGCGAATGGACCGTGCTTGACGGGGCAATGGCTGGTTGGTTCGACGCGAGTTACGTCCCTTGGACAGCCGTTAGTAGTACTTAGCAGTCAGGCAATCTGCGCGCCTACAGGAACACCGTTGATCATCGCGGTGACGCAGACGCGGGTGACTGCCATTTAGTTGTAGTTATAAGACGGAGCGGACTGACGACTATGAACATCGATTTCCCATATCACCTGGATGGACGCGGCCGAACTGCAGCGGCGAATTGCAACGATCACATTAACGAGATGATCGAGCAGTTACTCTTCACATCGCCCGGCGAACGCGTCAACCAACCCGACTTCGGAAGCGGACTGCTGCAGATGGTGTTCGCGCCGAACAGCACGGAACTGGCGGCGGCCTTGCAGTATACGACTCAGGCCGCGCTGCAACGCTATCTCGGAGACCTGATCGACTTACAGTCATTGCAAGTAACCGCACAGGATTCCACATTGAATGTGATGGTGCAGTACGTGGTTAAAAGCACGGGCGACGCCCGCACGGAAAACTTCGTGCGCAGCGCTCCCAGCCTGTAAGCGCCGTTGGTCGGAGCAATCTTATGAACGATTCCAGCTTGAGCTGCCGGGAAGAACAACGGCGCGAAGACGTAAGAGCCGCCAGTCTGTTCGGCCTGGATTACGTCGAGGTGGTGGATCAGCAGCAGCTTACGCTGAATGTTTTCTTCCTGGGCAAGGCTCCGGCGACAATCGGAAAAGCGAATGTCGTCCTCACCGGCGGCCGTCGCATTCGCGATGTGCAGATCACGAATGTTCGCGTTCAGCGCCAGGCCGATCCAACGCTCGACGACTGTATCGAAATAAAAGTCAACAAGGCCGGAGATTTTTCGGACTACACGATCAGCGTCGTCAACGCTGTGAACGGCCAGCCGACGAGCCAGCCCATGGATGGCTTCGATCCGCGCTATAACCAGGTTTGTTTCAGTTTCAAGGCAAGCTGCCCCACCGATCTGGATTGCAAACAACCCTGCACCTGTCCTCCACCGCAACGCACCGAACCCGATATCGACTATCTGTCGAAGGATTACGAAAGCTTCCGCCAGTTGATGCTCGATCGCATGGCGTTGACCATGCCCACATGGAGTGAGACCCACGAGCCGGACCTCGGCATCATGTTAGTCGAGTTACTAGCCTATGTCGGTGATTATCTGAGTTATTACCAGGACGCAGTCGCGACCGAGGCCTATCTCGGCACGGCGCGTCAGCGCATATCGGTTCGTCGTCACGCGCGCCTGGTCGACTATCTGATGCACGACGGCTGTAACGCTCGCGCCTGGGTCACCCTCTGGACGGACACCGACGAGATGTTCGATCCAACTCAGATTTACTTCATCACGCCCTATCCTGGCGCGTCCTTAAAGAACCGCATTCTTACTCCCAGCCAGCTCGTCGGCGTAGACGCCACGACCTACGAAGTTTTCGAGCCACTGTATTGGAGCGGTGGTCAGAAGATATGCATCTATGCTGCCCACAGCGAGATTCATTTCTACACCTGGGGCGATTGCGAATGCTGCCTCGCTCCAGGCGCAACCTCGGCAACTCTCGTGGATACATGGATCGTTCCCACGCCGCCAACTCCGCCGCCAACGCCGCCACCGAGCAATCCGACACCGCCCCCAACCGGCACTCAGCCTCCGCCGGCGGGAACTGTCCCGCCCGGACAAACGACACAGCCCTCGGGAACCGTAACATTAGCAGCGCCGTCGTCCGCGAAAACGACCGCGCGCTCCACTCAGCCTGCGGTTCAAAAACCCGCCGCGGTCGCGCCGCCGCCCCCGACCGACGGCCCTCCCGGAAGCGTTCGGCAGCTGAAGTTGAAGGTTGGCGACATCCTGATTTTCGAAGAAGTGCTCGGACCGAAAACCGGGCAAGCACCCGATGCCGACCCGACCCATCGCCAGGCGGTGCGCTTGACCAGCGTGACGCCCGGAGTCGATCCGCTCTACGGCCAGCAGTCGTACGGAACTCCGATTGTCGAGATCATGTGGGCGTCAGAAGATGCGCTGACGTTCCCGCTGTGCATCTCGTCCCAAGAACCTGCTCCCGATTGCAGTTGCATGGAGAATGTGAGCGTGGCGCGCGGCAACGTGATCCTGGTCGATAACGGCGGAGACCCAGTGGAAGTTATTGGCACAGTGCCGACCGACTCTACATCGCCGCAATGCCCGAAGTGCTGCGAGACCGCGAGCGTCACGATAACGCCAGGCCTTTTCCGCCCCACTCTAAGTCAGGAACCGATAACGTTCAGTGAGCCTTTGCCGCCGCCATGTTCTGCCTCCGATTTCATGCGACAAGATCCTCGTCAGGCGTTGCCGGAAGTCTCGCTGACCAGCGTTCCTCCTGCGCCGACGTGCGCCAACACTACGCCTGCGACGCAGCCGCAGCCAGCTTGCGTCATACCGTCGTTGTTCACCTTCGACGATCTTGCGAATCCCAGCGGATTGGCGACCAGCCTGCACCCACCAACGAACGCGAATTCTCAGTTCTTGTTATCGCTATTAAGCACTAACACGCAGCAGGATCTCACTGCCTGGAACGGCTCTCTGCCTCTGCCAACGCAGCCGCCCTTGGCCGAGGAGCTAGTCACCGATCTCACTGCTCTGCTCCAGACTTGGTCAGTGCAGCGCGACCTGCTGGAGAGCGGTCCCACCGACCGCAACTTCGTCGTCGAAATGGATGACAACGGCATCGGCCACGTGCGCTTCGGCGACGGCGTCTGCGGATATCAGCCCGACGCCGGCACGCTGTTTCGCGCAACTTATCGCGTCGGCAACGGCACGCAAGGCAACGTCGGTCCAGAGACGATCACGTACATCGTTCTGCGACAGGAAAAATTAAGTAAGGTCAATCTTCGTCCCCGCAATCCGCTCGCTGCCACGGGAGGCACCGATCCCGAGTCCATCGACGATGTTAAGCAGCTCGCGCCGTACGCTTTTCGCTATCAGCTGGAGCGCGCCATCACCGCTGACGACTATGCGAGCATCGCCGCGGACAACGAGCGTCGCCTCGAAGCGCGCGCCACTCTCGAAGCCGAGGACTCCGCCATCTGCACCGCCACGTTCACGCAACTCCAGGGCGCCAAAGCCGCCTTGCGCTGGACCGGAAGCTGGTACACAGCCCTCGTGGCGCTCGATCCCGACGACGAGGAAACCTCGCCCCCGGAACTCATCGATGAAGTCACTTTGTACCTAGAACCCTACCGGCGCATGGGCTACGACCTGCTCGTGAGCCAGGCCGACTATGTTCCGTTAAGAGTGAGTATCACCGTCTGCGTTTTGCCCAACTATCTGCGAGGCGATGTCGAAGCAGCCGTGCTGGCGGTGTTGGGGAACGGCGTCTTGCCGGATGGCACACTCGGCTTTTTCAATCCCGACAACCTAACCTTCGGCGGCGGAATTTACGTCAGCCAATTGCTCGCGACTGTGCAGGCCGTTCCCGGCGTGCAAAACGTAATGGTCACGGAACTGGAGCGCTTCGAGATCAGTGGTCCAATCAGCAGCCCCCAATATCAAGACGAGTTGCCGCCGAACTCGGCCTTGCTATTAGGACCGTTCGAGATCGCACAACTCGATAACGACCCGAGCTTCCCCGAACATGGCCAGTTGGTCCTGAACATGGAAGGTGGACGATGAAACAGCCCTGCGGATGCTGCGCCGGCATTGAAGTGGTTACGCCCCAGTCGGAGGCGAACAGGCCGGGCTTGCCTGCGCTCGCCTATCGTGCCGGCACCTACGCCACGTTTCTGGAGAGCATGCTGGCCCGCATCTCCAGCCTCTACCTCGATGTGCCCGCTTCCGACGGCAGCGGCAATATTCAGCGGATTTTCCCTCTCGCCGGACTGGTGCTGAATAGCGACCTCAAGACCTTCACAAAAACCGGTCCCGGCCTGAGCACGCGCGAACTGAGCGATCCCTCGATTGCATTGCTTGACGCCTGGGCGACGGTTGCCGATGTGCTCACCTTTTACGAAGAGCGCATCGCCAACGAAGGCTACCTGCGTACTGCGACCGAAAGCAGGTCAGTCCTCGAACTGGCGCGGCTGGTCGGATACCGGCTGCGCTCGGGAGTTTCCGCGAGCGTCTATCTCGCGTTCACCGTGGCTGCGGGATTTGACGGAATCATTCCCGCAGGCACGCGGGCGCAGAGCATACCGGTGGTCGGCCAAACACCCCAGCCGTTCGAGACCTCCGACGATCTGCCGGCGCGCGACACGTGGAACGATTTGGGAGTGCGGTTGACGCGGCCGCAGGTGATTACGCAGGCCACGGATCCCAATGGCAACATGATCCCGATCGACCAGGGTACCGACGCCACCACTCGCGACACACTTTACTTCGCCGGCACCTCGACCAATCTGAACGTAGGCGACGCCTTGCTGATTGTCTCGGGCCAAGGCACGGGCCAACAATATCTGCGCTTTGTCGAGTCGGTGAGCGCACAGGCCGATCAGAACCGGACCGAAGTCACATTGCAGGAATCGGCACTGAGCGTGACGCAGGTGGGCGGTGGAGGCGCAACGGCGCTGACCGTGTTGCAAGATGCACTGAATCCGTTCATCGCAGACGCCACAATCATTTTCAGTGGAGGCGATCTAGCGGCCCAGGTAGCGGGCATTCTTCAAACTCTGCTCACGGATGCGGCTGCGCTCCTGACCGCCAACCCGAACGCTTCAGCAGCCGATGTGGCCGGATTGCTTCTTCCCGTGATTCCGCAGATCCAGCAAGTCCACGACATCGCGGCCAATCGCGGATTCACGCGCCTGGAGCCATGGATTTCCGATATCCTCAACGATCTCTCCTCTCTGGACGATCAACTGCCCGGTCTCACTGACTCCGGCACGCCCAAAACGGCAACCAATCCGGCGATCACCAATGTTGTCGCCGAGGAAATTCCGCCTGGATTAGGAAACCTCTTTGCCATCCGCGACCGGTTGGCGCTTCCACCGTCTCTGCAACCCGCCAACACATTCCGGCTCGCGCGCAGTGTGCAACGTGTGTTCGCTGCGGAGTCCGATACCGCACCGCGTCTGCTCGCCACATTCAAACCAAGAATAGCGGACACCCTGTACAAAGCGTGGGGAGCGATTCAAACTCCAGCCGCACCGATACAGATTTTCGCGATGCGAGTGAAAGCAGCGCCCTACGGCAACAATGCGCCCCTGCAAGTATCCTACGCAGTCGATGATAATACCTCGCCTCCCACCAGTACTCCGAGTTACTCCGATTGGTCGATCGCCAACACAACAACAACTGCTAACCCGAATCCGACGTACCACGAGGCTGGCAACCTTATTTCTCTCGACTCGACCTACAGCAAGGTGGTTCCTGGAAGTTGGGTGGTGATCGACACCAGCGCAGTTGACACGACGCAGACCAAGATCGTCCCTACACCAGGGTTGCTTTATGCCAAAGCAGGCGACGTGAAGGCCGTCTCACGCGCGGATTACGGAATGAGCGGCAAGACCACGCGCATTTCATTAGTGGACCCCGTCACCGCCGACCCCACTGACTGGATCAATGTGGCGCTCGCCGCCGCGGCACCCGACCCGGGCGATTTCGTCGCCATCCGCCAGACGGTCGTTTACGCGCAGCCCGAAGAACTCGATCTGGCCGAAGAGCCGCTCGACCGCGACGTCGAAGGCAACACCATCGAACTCGACGGCCTCTACGACGGACTGGAGTCGGGCCGCTGGATCATCGTCTCCGGCAACCGTACCGACATTACCGATAGCACTGGCGCTACGAATGCCACCGGCGTAGTCGGCAACGAGTTGGTGATGATCTCGCAGGTCACGCAAGGGCCGGGCAAACAGTCCTGCGTGCCGCTCACCCAAAGTGCCGTCCCGTTCGCCAGCGTCTACTCGGTCGTGGGGCCAAACTTAGCGGGCGATCTGCTCGTGGTCGGCGCGCCAAACGTTGGCATCACTCAATTCTTGGCCAACTTTCCGACCAATGCTCCAGGCGGAAATCTGGAGATCTGCAATCCGATGCAGCTGGCCCCAGGGCTCTACGCCAACGCCTATCTCCCCAGCACCGCCGAAATCCAAAATGGTGACTTCAGCTCTTTCTTCTCGTCGATACCGGATCCCCAGCCCGGCAATCAACCTTTTCCTGGCCTCATTCCTCCAGCCCGCTTTGATCCGACGAAGAACGAGTATCCCGTTTTTGCCTGGCGCATCAGCAGCTTTGCCAACGGCAACGACACGCTCCACACGACCATCGTGCTGGCCAACGACCTGGCTTACGAGTACGACAGCTCGACCGTCACCATCTACGCCAACGTCGCCAAAGCCACGCACGGCCAGACTCAGGGCGAGGTGCTCGGCGATGGCGACGCCAGTCAACCGCTGCAGCAATTTCCACTGAGCCAGTCTCCATTGACCTACCTCGCAGCTGCCACGCCGAGCGGCGCGCAAAGCACTCTTGTTGTGCGCGTGAATGAAGTCGAGTGGCAGGAAGCCGACAACCTGTTCGTGCTCGGCCCCTCGGATCGCGAATACATCACGCAGACCGACGACTCCCTCAACACTACCGCAATCACCGGTGACGGCACGCATGGTCTGCGCGTTCCTACCGGCACGGCAAACGTAAAAGCTGTTTATCGCAGCGGAACTGGCCAGGTGGGCAATCTCGATGCATTGCAGATCAGCCAGTTGGCCACGCAGCCGCTCGGCGTGCAGAGTGTGATCAATCCCCTGGCCTCTGCTGGCGGAGCCGATGGCGACACGCGTGATCAGGCGCGGCGCAATGTTCCGCTCGGCCTCACCGCGCTTGATCGGCTGGTTTCGGTACAGGATTACGCCGATTTCGCCCGCAGCTTTGCCGGCATCGGAAAAGCAAGTTCGGTTCGCCTGACTGGCGGGCGCAGGCTGGTCGTTCACATCACTATCGCCGGCAAAGACGATATTCCGATCGATCCGACGACCGACCTGTTTCAGGCACTCGAGCAAGCTGTAGTCTTGGCTGGCGATCCCAACCAACCCGTCCAGATCGATCTCCGCCAGCTCAAGGTTCTGGTGATCTCAGCCGGCGTCAAAATCCTATCGGCTTACACGTGGGAGTCAGTGGCCGCCAACCTGCGTACCGCGCTTCTCGATCTCTACAGCTTCGACAACCGCGAACTCGGTCAGACGGCATTCTTGAGCGAAGCCGTGAGCACCATGCAGGCCGTTGCCGGAGTGCAATACATCAACATGCAAATCTTCGATTCGGTTGCCGAGACGGTCACGGCGGCGCAATTGGCCAACCTGGCAAGCACTTTCAGCACTTCGGAACCGAAGAGTTTTGTCGAAGCGAGCCTGGCGCGGGTATGTCCGAATGCGACGACAACTAACGGAATCGCTCCCGCGCAATTGGTCATTCTCACGCCCGATATCCCCGACACCCTGATCTTGACGGAGATTACGACATGAGCACCACCCCGAACCCGGATCGGCTTTACCAACTGCTGCCCGCGGTCTATCAGTTGCGCGATGCGGATCGCGGCTATCCCCTGCGCGCCTTGCTGCAGGTGATCTCCGAGCAGGTCAACATTGTCGACGCCGACATTGCCCAGCTCTACGAGAACTGGTTCGTAGAAACCTGCCAGGACTGGGTCGTTCCCTACATCGGCGATCTGGTCGGCTACACGCCCTTGTACGACATTGGACAGCCGACCTCGGTCCAATCTCCCCGGGCGCAGGTGCGCGAGCGAATTCTCATTCCCCGTAGCGAGGTCGCTAACACAGTCCGCTTCCGGCGCCGCAAAGGCACGGCATCTGTTCTTGAAGACGTGGCCGAAGCCGTCGCGGGCTGGCCATCGCGGGTCGTCGAGTTCTACCGTCTGCTGAGTTTCACGCAGAACATCAGCTACCTGCGGACGAAGCGTGGCCGCACGGTCGACATCCGCAACGGCGCTGCGCTCGTCGATCTCGGCACCGCCTTCGAAAAAATCGCCCACATCGTTGACGTTCGCTGTATCGGCGCGCGTCATTTTCCCGAGCTCTACAACATTCCGAGTGTAGGAGTATTTGTCTGGCGCTTGAAAACTTACTCGGTCACGCAGGCTCCGGCTTACTGCGAGGAGGAAGAAAGTCCGAACTGTTTCCTCTTCAATGTGCTCGGCAGTGACACGCCGCTGTACACCTTGCCCCAGAACACGTCGGCGTATCCTCCCGGAAAGCTTAACCTTCCCCTGCCGATAACCCGCCGCGACCTCGAGTGTTTCGACGATAACGTAACGACTCCAACCGCTAAGACGCCTAAAACTGGGATGATGACCAGTGGCATCCCGTATTACTACGGAGACGGCAAGAGTTTTGCAATATGGACCGGCTCGCCGAAGACATCCGCGGACGCCACTTCGAAGCTAACCCTGGTTGACCCCAGCACGATCGTGGTCGCGGACCTCACCGATTGGACTTACCGTCCGTTGCCGGGCCAGGTCGCAGTCGATCCCATGCTCGGTCGCATCGCCTTCCCGCCGACACAAACACGCCGCCAGGGAGTCTGGGTGAGTTACCACTACGCCTTCAGCGCCGACATGGGCGGAGGTGAATACGAGCGCACGTTGTCGCAGCCTGCGACCTATAACCTCTATCTGGTCGGCCAGCAGGAAAACTTCACCCGCATCAACGACGCGCTCAAACAGTGGCAGGACGACAAACCAACCAACGCCGTCATCGAGATCACCGACAGCGGAGCCTACGTCGAGCCCATCAGCATCACGCTGCAGTCTGGCCAAACACTGCAGTTGCGCGCTGCGAGCGGCAAGCGTCCCGTAATCCGCCTGCTGAACTGGCAAACTACGTCGCCCGACAATCTGACCATCGACGGCCAGGTGAACGCCGACGCACCGAATGCGGAACCAACTAGCTGGTTCACTCTAGACGGGATCGTCGTCACCGGCCGCGGAATTCAGGTGCAAGGAGCTGTTGGCGGAATCACCATTCGTCACTCAACGCTCGTGCCTGGTTGGGGCATGGACTGCAATTGCGAGCCCGCCCGTCCCACCGAGCCCAGCCTCGAACTTGACGATGCGCCGAATTGCGTGCGCATCGAACACAGCATCGTCGGCGCCATCCAGGTCAATCGTGACGAAGTGCGCGAAGATCCTTGCCGCATCTACATCAGCGACTCCATCCTCGACGCCACCAGCCCCAAGTCGATCGCGTTAGGCGCTCCGGAGAAGCTATGCGCGTTCTCCATTCTGGATATTCGCCGCTGCACCGTCTTCGGACAAGTGCAAAGTCACGCCATATCACTGGCCGAGAACTGCATCTTCATGGGTGTAATCCAGGATTGCCGCCGTCAACAGGGATGCATGCGCTTCTGCTACGTCACACCCGGCTCTCGTACACCGAAGCGTTTCGAATGTCAGCCCGACATGGTTGAGAGGGCGGTGCTGGCGCAGGCGCAACAGGACACTCTCACTACGCCGATGACCAGCGCGCAACGAAGCGCTCTGCTGCGACAGGAGCGGGCGCGCGTCGAGCCCGATTTCAATAGCACGCGCTACGGCAAGCCCACGTACTGCCAGTTGTCCGACCATTGCGCCGCGGAAATTACCGCTGGCGCCGATGACGAATCGGAAATGGGTGCGTTTCACGATTTGTACCAACCTCAGCGGGAAGCGAATCTTCGCGCCCGCCTGGACGAATACACACCGGCGGACATGAACGCCGGAATCATTTACGGCAGCTAGGGAGGACCACAATGAAAGCCGATCTGACCCGCGACACTTTTCACCGCCTGAAGCACTTCTCTCGTGTGCTCACACAGCAAGGCCGAGTGCAGCTCGACGCCGACATGAACGAACAGGCGGCGATCCTGTTGCACTACGTGCAAACTCTGGCAGCCGACCTGATAGGCCCAGCCGGAGGTCCTTCAAACAATGCGGGCTTTCAGATTACTGCACTCACGCCGGCTCCCAGCCCGGCTGATTTTCAGATTGGCTTTGGCAACTATTATGTAAACGGATTGCTTTGTCAGGCAGACTTTACTCCGATTGCCATCTTCCCAACCAGCACAGGGTCGGCCACGTTCCAGGCCATGAACTGGAACTCGGACTTCGATCTGCAAACGAATCCGTACTACTATGAGATTTTTGACGCGACGCCTTCCTCCTCGCCGCCACCAACTCCGGTCCCAGTTCAGATCGCAAGTACGAGCAAGACACAGTCAAGCGCCAACGCCACGGAAGCTCAATTTCAAATCACCTTCCAACCCGCGCCGACGCTCACCGGTTTTGTCGTTCCCATGCTCCGCCGCCTCATCACTTACCTGCATCAGCCGGACTTCCCGTATGTGCCTGCGGCAACTCCACCCAGTCCTCCGCCGCTTTTTGCAACCAAATCTACCGGCTCTGGCTACCTGCAGATCTATCTGGACGTCTGGGAGCGCGTCATTACTTATGCCGAAGATGACAGCATTCGCGAAGTCGCATTAGGCGGCCCTGACACGGCAGCTCGCACCAAACTCGTCTGGCAGGTGAAAGCTACGCCAGGGCAGAACCTGAACTGCATGCCCCTTTGGCAGCTCGGCGCTCAGGTCCAAGCTCAACTCCAGGGACAAACTAAGGCGCCCTTCCAACCTCAGCCTCGCGGCTGGTTGCAGGCGATGGCCAAGCAAACCGCGCAATCGACGAACCCGTGCATCATTAATCCGAACGCTGCCTATACCGGGCCCGAGAACCAGCTCTACCGGGTGGAAATCAATCGCAGTGGCGCTGCCTGGGACGGCAAGGATGCCACGAATCTAACCGCCGCGACTTTTAAGTGGTCGAGGGAGAACGGATCCGTCATCTACCCCATTGCCAGCGGCGGAAATACAACCGCCGTCGTGGTTGAGACTCTCGGTCGCGACGATCGCTTCGGATTGGTGGAAGGCAGCCTGGTCGAGGTGCAGGACGATCGATCGGTTCTCCTCAACCTGCCCGGCAGTCTGCAGTCTGTGCAGTCCATCCAAACCGCCGGCACGGTAGTAACCCTCGGCGGCACATCGCAGGACAACTCTTTGGGTGGCGACGAGACCCTCCACCCGCTGCTCCGGCGCTGGGATCAGACCAGCGGCGACCCCGACGAGGGCGGCCTTACCCTCGCCAACGACAATTGCGCTTTCGTCCAGGAAGGTGTCTGGCTGGCTTTGGAAGACGGCGTTCAAATCCGATTCCAGCCCGCCGACCCTGTACCATCCACCGCCGCTTCATCTGCACCCGTAAACCAATATCTCACCGGAGACTACTGGCTGATTCCCGCTCGAACTGCCACCGGAGATGTTGAGTGGCCCAAGGTAACCGATGCCCAGGGCAATCCTGAAACGGACGCGAACGGAAATATTATTCCCGTCGCCTTGCCGCCCCAGGGCATCACGCATTACTATGCTCCGCTCGCGGTCATACCGTTTGGGAACGGTGCCTTCAGCTCCAACCCGGACAACTGCCGCACCTTTTTTGCCCCGGTTCCCCCGCCAGCGACTTAGGCTGCGGGGGAACTCCGGTTTCGTATCCGGGCTTCGCTTACAACTTGCGGAAAAGGTCGACGTTACAATTGATTTTGGGTTTAGTTTGCAAGAAGAGCGTGTCCCTCCGGAACTCATCCACCCTCCAACCGGAGTTCTGAGCTAGGGATGGGCCTGCGACCCAGGAGAGGATTTTCGACGCAGTGTAATCACTGATTTCAACAGCTATCGTGTCCGTTATAATTCACGCCGATGGCCAGCGACGCCTTTCTCTCGTGGGCGAACCGGACAGTGCTTCGCCCGGGCCGCGAAGAGCCCTACCTGTCAATCCAGGACATCGTCGTTTTCGTCCGCGATCTGGAAGTGAGTAAGCGGTTCTACCTGCAGCAATTGGGCTTCGAACTCATCACAGAACAACGTCTTCCCACCGGCGAACGCTGGATCGAAGTGGCGCCTCCCGACGGTAGCGCGGATCTCGCGCTGGTGGAACCAAAGTCCGACTCGCCGGAATACAAACTGATTGGCGGCTACCGCTGGGTCCTATTCATGACCGAAGATGTCCACGCCAAGTACAAAGAATGGAGCGAACGCGGGGTTCGTTTCACAACTGCTCCGGAGACACCGGGGTGGGGCGGCACCTATGCGCGTTTCGAGGACCCGGACGGGAATGCGTTTGGCCTGGAAGGGTTCGATGAGGTGAGGCAAAGCCTGGAGTTGCGCCGGCGGGCGCACGCCGAGAGACTCGAATCCGAACGCCGCACCGCCCAGGAACTGGAAATAGCGCGACAGGTGCAAGCGCGTTTGTTTCCCCAGATTCAGCCGGAGTTGAAGACGGTCGAGTACGCGGGTATCTGCGTGCAGGCGCGACAGGTGGGAGGGGATTATTTCGACTTCCTGAATCTAGGGCCGCAGCGGCTGGGGTTGATCATCGGCGATGTCTCCGGCAAGGGGATCGCCGCAGCCCTATTGATGGCAAATCTGCAGGCCAGCCTGCGGAGCCAGTCGGCGCTGGCCTTCAATCAGCCCGAGGCGTTGCTCCGGTCCGTGAACCGCCTTTTCTATGACAACACCGGCGACAACGCCTATGCCTCGCTTTTGTTTGCCGACTACGACGAGGCGGCGGGGCGACTGCGCTACGTCAATTGCGGCCATTTGTCAGGTCTCTTGGTAAGAAGCGACGGCAAGGTGGATCGGCTCGAGTCCACCAGCACGCTGCTCGGGTTGTTCAGAGAGTGGAATTGCTCGATGCGAGAGCACCCGCTCTTTCCCGGAGACGTGCTTGCGCTTTACACTGATGGCATCACCGAAGCCAGTAACGAGCGAGGCGAGGAATTTGGCGAGCGGTGCCTGATTGAATCGCTTCAGCAACATCGGGACCTGCCGTGCCAGGCTTTGTTGACCGCAATCGTGGATGGCGTTCGGCGATTCAGTTTTCAGGAACAACACGACGACATCACGGCGATCGTCGCGAAGTTCAAGGCTGCTAGCTGATGTGTCTTCGGGTGAATTGCTGTTTTCTGACTCTTATCTTCACCATCCGGATCGGCAGCGTGGATTCTGCACAGACCTCTATCGCTATCCACCCGGTCAGTTTGGCGTTAAATCTCATCTCTAACAATGTCGGCGTTGTCAAACGCGTACTGCTCCGTGCACTCCGAGGAGCGCGCCATTTCGCTCTCGTGGAAGCTTTTGCTTGCTCTGCCAACCAAGACTCGCTCGTAATCTGTTTTCAGGTCAGGAACTCAGTCCGACCCATGC
>Ga0181532_10000627_pt1 | contig 35807 bp, 31 predicted proteins | sample PEATcosm2014_Bin_33_FD_119768 | JGI IMG/M metagenome (GOLD analysis project Ga0181532, IMG submission 119768) | Peatland microbial communities from MTU Mesocosm Facility, Houghton, MI, USA - PEATcosm2014_Bin11_30_metaG | ecosystem: Environmental > Terrestrial > Soil > Wetlands > Peat | place...
CTTCGAAGCGCAGGTCTATGCCGGGCGAGGGTGGGCCACCCTGAATGTCAACTATCGCGGCTCCACTGGCTACGGCCAGAAATTTGCGGATGCGGTCTTCGGCGACCAGGACGGAAACGAGGGCCAGGACGTGCTCTATGGCGTCAGTGCGGCGGTGCGGCGCAATCTCTGGATCGACCGCGACCGGATGGGGATCGAGGGTGTCAGCTACGGTGGTCAGCTCAGCGACTGGCTCATCACCCAGACCAACGAATTCAAAGCAGCGATCCCCATCGCGGGCATCTCGAACTTGATCAGCTATAATTACATGACTTACTACAACCAGTACGAAGAGATGGAGTTCGGTCAGTTCTTGCATCAGGGCAACTTGATGGACACCGCCTGGGAGCGTTCGGCCTTGAAACACGTGGCCAACGTCCACACGCCGACAATGCTGATGCATGGCGAGAACGATCCCGACGTCCCCATCGCTGAGGCCGAGCAGTACTATATCGCGCTCAAGGATGTGGGCGTTGAGACGGTTTTCGTCCGCTATCCCCGCGAGGGACATGGCTTGGCGGAGACCAAGCATCAGGTTGATCGCCTCGACCGCTCCATCGCCTGGTATGAAAAGCACTTTCCGCCCGCCGGTGCGCAAGTGAAGATGAATGTGCAGCCCTGACGGCGATCCTTGCCTGTTGGCAGGGCCTGCGCCAGTTCGGCGGGTGAGCATTGGCCTCAACGGTCATCCTTGGTTGTTATGCCCGTCTCTGGTTCGAAATGCCCGGGGTGGCGCTCAGCAAGTTACGAAGTTCAGGTTTGCCGAAATGGCGGGCACATTGCCGAAGTTCGGCTGCAGGCCCTTCAGCAAATCTGACATTGTGGTATCCAAGCCGGTGGTGATGATGCCGATTTAAGACGAAAGCACTGTCCCAATACCCTGGACCAGGGCGCGCCGATAGAGGGCCAGCGCGACCGCCATATCCTCGAGGGCGAGACCCAGGTTGACAACCAAATAACGATGGTTGGGCGCCGCTTGAGGATTTCCAGAGGAAACCAGTGCGGCAAGTTCCTGGTAGGCCGTGGGCATTCCCGCAAAATGCCCATGCCGGCGGTAGTATTCGAATTGCTCCCCATCGTCCACCCACATTCCGTCCACCGCGTGCGCGACAGCAGGCGTGACCGTCGCATCAAAATCCAGGGACGCAACCACGCAACCCGGTTTCAGCCACTCCGGCGTGACGACGGGCTTTGGGCTTCTTACAATGGGTGCGCAGGTTACAACAATCGCCGCCTCCGAAACCGCTTCTTGGGGCGATCCCGCCTGCTCCACTCGCAGCCCCCAACTTGAAACTTCCTGCTCGAACGTTTCACGAGCCTCCGAGGAGGGGTCAAACACTGAGATCTCCCGGATACTGGGGCGGACTCTGCGAAGGGCGTCGGTGTTGGCCCGTCCCTGAACACCCGCGCCAATAATGGCCATCCGCTCCACTCTTTCCGGGGCCAACCGGAGGACTGCCACGGCGGTGGCGGCAGCAGTTCGCATTTCGGTGATCCAGGTGCAATCCATGACCGCCAGGGGCACTCCGGTCTCGGGGCAGTTCAAAATGAGAAGACCCGTGATGTAAGGAAAACCGAACCGCCGGTTGCCGGGGAACCCGCTCACCCATTTCATGCCTGCCACGCCCATCCCCGCAAGATAGGCCGGCATGGCGTGGATGAAAGCATCAGGAGAGGGGTGGATTCCAGGCTTGGGCGGCATCTCAACCCGGCCTGCTGCCTTTTCGAGGAATGCCGTTTCAACAGCCTCGCGAACGTCATCCACCGAGACGTGTAAAGCCTCGATTTGTGCCTTGGAGAGATAGAGCAAGTTACGGCCACGCTCAAGGTCCAGCATGCCCATACATTTACAGCAAGCCTCCAAAAGAAGTCAACGGCAGGTCACCATCGTACTCGTTTCCGGCGCCTCGCCGGGAGCCATTCCGGAAGATGTCAGAACAGGGTGGGTGTGATCGTCGAGGCAGGCCTGAAGATCCGGCCCGAGGCATTCATTATCGGCAAAAGCGTCAGGACGAGTGCGCCGGCGAATAAATAGTCGACAAAAGTGGGTAGTCAGGTTCCGAGCCCGAGCAGGTATCGCTCGTACCGTACGGAGCGACCAATTTACGCCTGAGCATATTCCCACAGGTGTAAAATTGCGGGTGTCGCATGCCGCATCCCCTGCGCCAGCGCTCAGTTGAGGGATCGCCGGGCACAGGATTGGTGCGGATCACCGCGATCATAACTGTTTAAGACAGAAGAGATCGCAAAAGGAGAATAGGATGTCCATCGATATGGCTATCAAGGCGAAAGCTGCGGCCCTTTTCGCGGCGTGCATTGCGGTAATGATGATGGGAATGACGCTTACAGGGTGTAAGAGTCAACCGAAATTGACCGGGAAATGGCTGGCGACTGGGAAAACCCTCGCCAACGGTGAGGTAGAAAAGACGATCTTCGATTTGAAGGAGGACGGCAACCAGATCAGCGGAGAAGCGCGAGCGCCCGACTGGAAGAGCGGTGTAAAGGGCACCTTTAACGGCAATCACCTCGAACTTTTCGACGCCGGGTCGAATGACAAGAAGCCATTCCTTGTGGCAGACCTCGTGAACGCCAAACTCGAAGGGACGATCGGGGATCACAGGTTTACGGCGAGGCCCGCAACCGATGCGGACGAATTTCCCAAGCTCGCGTACATCGAGCCACCCGCGCTGCATCCGGTTCCTTCGAACGGTTTGGCCCAGACTCCTCCCATGGGGTGGAACAGTTGGAATCTCTTTGCGGAGAAGGTTGATGACGAGACCGTGCGCACCATCACTGATGCCATGGTTTCGAGCGGGATGAAAGACGCAGGCTACATCTACGTCAACATCGACGACACGTGGGAAGGCGTTCGCGACGCCAACGGAGTGCTGGGCACGAACCACAAATTTCCCGATATGAAATTGCTCGCCGACTATGTCCACTCCAAAGGTTTGAAGATTGGAATTTACACCTCGCCAGGACCGCGGACTTGCGGAGGATATCCGGCCAGTTATGGCCACGAAGAGCAGGATGCCAAAATGTTCGCGGCCTGGGGCATCGACTACCTGAAATACGACTGGTGCAGCGCCAGCATGATGTACAAGGATGACCAGCTCCAACCGGTCTATCAGAAGATGGGCGACGCGCTCCATGCAGCCGGCAGGCCGATCGTTTTCAGCCTGTGCGAATACGGCCTGGGCGGAGTAGAGAAGTGGGGGCCGGCGGTGGGCGGCAATCTTTGGCGCACCACCGACGATATCAGCGACGACTGGGACAGCATGATGGGCAACATCCATAAACAAGTACCCACCGCTCCGTATGCTGGACCGGGCCACTGGAACGATCCCGACATGCTCGAAGTCGGTAATGGCCATATGACCGATGATGAGTACCGCACGCACATGAGCCTGTGGGCGCTCACCGCCGCGCCGCTGCTGGCCGGCAATGATATCCGCAAGATGTCCGACTCGACGCGATCCATCCTCCTAAACAAGGAAGTGATTGCTATTGACCAGGACCGTCTGGGCAAGCAGGCTTCGCCGGTGAAGCACGGAAATATCGAGACGTGGATCAAGCCGTTGAAGGGCGGCGACGTTGCGCTGGGCGTGGTCAACTTTGACCGTGCCGCTGGCACAGCGCAGGTGAAAGCGAGCGATCTCCCTTTCAAGCACGCCGTGCGCTCGGCCCGCGATCTGTGGGCGCACAAGGATGTCACGTTCACGAACGGAGAGTACTCGGCGATCGTGCCTGCACATGGCATTCTGCTGCTTCGAATTCCAGCCCGGTGAGCAGTGGCAACGTGCGAAGGGAGTTGATGAGCAAGAATCCTACTTTATTGGAGGAGATTACCATCCGTGAACTGCCCCAGCCCCGACGTATTGTCATGAATGCTCAGGCCATTACGGCCGCGGCCCGGCGCCGGAATACCGCATGGAGACGGACAGGGTGTGGCTGAAGCTCGTTCCGAAGACATCCGTGAAGCTGATTCCCAGAATCTCGATCAGAGATGACGCTAAAAACAACAGTTCTGATACAGCCAAGAGAAGCCGCGCATCGGGGCGTCTACAAGTCTACCCTTCACCTGTACTTATGGTATCCGGGAAGACACTCGATCTATGGCTTGTTGTTTTTGAAGCAACAGCTCGGTGTCGTCATTAAGCTGTTTAATTACAATGAGCTAGATTTTCTGCAGGCTGTGATGCCTGTCGTGTTGGCAAATGTACCGGACGAGCCGGCTTCGGAGACAAGTTATTTATTTACAGATAGTTGGTACGCCTGGCAGGATTCGGACCTCCGACCTGTTGCTCCGAAGGCAAGAATCCGGAACGAAGATACGTCTACCCGCCCAGATGCCACATGAGGCTCGAGTGATGCCGAGGTCCAGAACCAGGCAATCGTCTGCAATGCCCCGCCAGTTTGGTACAAAAAGCCTTGGTAACTTCTGCACCACCCCGCCGTACCGGAATCATGGGTAAGCGTCGAAGCGAGGTTGCAATCGCCCTAATGCGGAAGGTCTGGCGGCGCAATGGTGGGGCGTCTTGGAGGTGTCTAAAAGCGCCTTCTATGTCTGCCGGGAAACCGCCTATGCCGCTTTGCGTTGGTCCGGTCATCCGGCCTGTGCCCCTGAGGGAGCAAGGTGATTCTTTTGCACCTGCCGCATAGCAAATTGTTGTCCTCCGGACCGAGTTCATCCCTATGGGTATTGAGGATGAAGCCTATCCGATGATTCGCAAGTCAACGTCAAAATGGAAATGTGGGCTAGAAGGTATTGAGGCCATTCAAGATCACATGCTTACTTGATTTCGGCCTGACTGCTTGCTCGTATAGAGATGCTGATCCGCCCTTTTTAAGAGGGACTGCGGAGAATCCCCAGGAGCCACAATGGCCGCCCCCAGAGAGATGGTTACGCTTATTTGTGTGCCGTCCACAGCCACAGTAGACTTTGCCACCAGCTTCCTGATCTTCTCCGACGCCTTCGCCAATGCCTCTTTCGTAATGCCGGGTAGAATCGCCAAGAATTCATCGCCGCCCCAGCGTCCTACGACGTCCGACGCGCGCAAACAATTGGAAAGGGTCCTGGCGACAGTGAGCAGCGCCATATCTCCGGCGGCATGCCCATAGGTGTCGTTGATATTCTTGAATGCGTCTAAGTCGGCCAACATGATCCCCAAGGGAGCGCCCGACTTAAAATGCTGGTCGAGTTGCTGTGAGAGCTGTTGCTCCAAATATCTACGATTCCCGATCTGGGAGGTCGGGTCTAGAAAGGCGAGATTCGCGAGTTCCTTAGCTCGCTCCCGCACCGCTCTCTGCCGAGAGTTGTCACTGAAGATTTCGACCGCACCGACAACTTCCCCGTCGCGGTTGCGAATTGGGCAGACGCGCACCTCCACAGGAACCCTGTGACCACTCTTATGGTGAAAGTAAACCTCCGTCCGGCGGGAACACCCATCCTCCATGGTACGGCTGAGAGGGCACTCCCCCGCGCAGAGAAGGCACCCGCTATCATCGACGTGCATCAGGAAGTTGTCGGAGCAACGTTTCCCTAGAATTTCCTGAGCCGTATATCCGGTAAGGTCTTCCGCCGCTTGGTTCCAGTACGTAATCCGCCGTTCACGATCAGTAAAGTACACGCCGTCCAGAAGGTTATCTAAGACATGTTTGAAGAGATTGTCCGGTTCATTTGAGACTAAGGCCGGAGGAAAAGAGACATCAGACGCCATCTGCCTTCTCCTGATCAAGTATCCTAACCCGCCCAGCATCTGAGGGATTACCGCCGCTGCCATTCGGCGCTTGGCCGGGTGGAGGTGCAATGAACTCCCTCAACTTACAATTTTGGTTCTGGAACCGAGAGTCGCGTCATTATACACTCAAATGACTCAATCGCAGCCTCTTTCATCCCTTGTAACTCCCAACCAACGTCGGGGAAGCACATTAACGGTACGGTCCTGCCCCTTCAGGGTGCGGGAGAATCAGAAATTGCGAGGTATCGATGCGATTTCTCAAATACCCCGTCGCACCCCTGACCTCGAGCACTTAGTCGGGTGAATTCGTGGGCGACTTTATGAGCAAAGTAGGCTTTTGACGCGCCGGAGAAGGCCTCCTCTTGCGCAGCCACCGGTCAACGGCTGGACGGCCGCAGCGGACGCACACCTGTCGCCGTTCCTGAGCGGGTAAATCGAGTGCGCCCGGTGAAGGGTCGAATCCCACCATCGGCATATCCATCACATTCGGCTGCCCTTCGATGGCAGCGATAGCCAAGTCCACAGCGGACTCCGCCGTCTTTCTTGATCGTCGATCTCTGACCATCATTCCCTCCGTTCCCAGATGGGCGGGGCGGAGATCCGCTGCAGTGTTGCGCGCTTGTCTACCTCTGCACCGGACTAGGCGTGCTCGCCCAGCTTCCCGACGACCGTTTACAGCACAGCCGTTTCCACCAATGGGGTGTCTGCAGTGACTGATAGAGTTTTCCCCGCCAGCGGAGCATCTGATTCGGCCGAGATGGGCTCCATGAGCACAGGAGCCACCTCGCTCGTCGATGCGCATTGTGGGTTATGGCCGGCCGCCTCGATTGCCATTACCGCCGCCTCCCCGCCTGATGCCCAACCGCCGCGCGACGCGGCTAACTTGACTGCGGCTGAGGCCCAAGCTCGCGGCTATCTGGCCGTAAGTCTCCGAGTCGTGCGACTTGATGTAATTGCCGATCCGTGCGTAAATATCGTGCAGAGTCATTTCACTACCCTCCTTAATTAAGCATCGCGTATCGTTCATTTTTATGCGCAGGCGGGAACGCTCGAAGTCTCTGCATGCGGGGGACCCAGGACTGTTGAGAGCCCGGCCTTCTGCGCCTACGAGGCGGCGCTGTCCTTCGGCGGGTGGGGGAGCCGGATTTCCATCTCCCACCCGGAGAGCGCCGAGTCGAACTTTCCGGCGGCGGATTGGGGTTTTGCAGCAGTAGAACCCGTTGCGGTACCAACTGCAGGGCGACCCCCTGGGCTCGCAGAATTGGTCGAGGAGAGCGATTCTGATCGTCTCGCCTTTCCTGTGACATGTCTGGTGGAGCGGCGAAAGCTCCCCGCCAAGGGCGGTCCCGAAGTCGATCTCGTGGTCTGTGACTTAACTTGCCCTGTCTTGCCTTGCACTGACTTGCCTTGCCTATATCATTGGTCTTGCCTTGCCTTGCCCTGTCTTGCCTTTTCCTCGCCACACGCCGCGTTGAACCATGATCTGCCCGGTGTCGCACTGCTCGCCAAACCACGCTTTTTCTGCAACGCCCTCGTAGGCAAGAAATGTGATGCACGGTTCCCTATGCCGCCACGAGGGGGTCTCCTCATACTTGCCTTCTCCCTCCAATTCTCCCTCCATTAATGACGGGGCACCCCACTCCACCTCTTCCCCGACCAGGCCCTCGCCATCATCGTCTTCTCCCTCCGGCCCCGGTGCGGAGTCGATTGCAAGTTCGGCCTCTTCCCACTCCTTTTCTTCTAGATCGAAGAGCCGGAGGTGCACCGGCGTCCACTCCGACTTGCTGGCGAATGCCATCTCGTAAGTGTCGACCAAATTGTGCATTCCTGCGATGACCCCTGGAACTAGGGCAACGTGGTTTATGTCCTTCTCCTCCGGCAGGCAAAACCAACTCATCTGAAAGTCTACGATTAGCGTCGGGTCGGCTTTTAGCACAGCAAGGCGCTTGCGCAAGTCGGCTGGATCGGGATAAAGAAAAACGGCGCTTTTTCCATCGCCTAAGTCCGCATGGAAACATTCCATCCCTTCGAACAGCGGGGAGAATAACCAACCCCGCCCCCACGCTTCGTAGGCGGGTATCACATCGCCCTTGGCTTCGAAAATCTTGCTCATGTCTGTCCTCCTGCCGCCCTTCCGGCGGCGTACGGCGTTGGTCGCCACCCTGATCTTGCATCGCTATCTTGCTAATACTCCCCGCCAAGGCAATCCTGGCGGGAATGGCTGGTCGCGCGGCTCCGATGGCTGCCTCGGCTTTCTCGCGGCTGGCGCCATTTCCGTAATGCTTGCGTGGTGACCCGCCATCTCGCTTTCTCCTATCTGTCTTTAAGGGCCACGAAATGCTCCCTCTTCTGGTTAATACTGCGCCACAGCAGGTCACTCGTCCGGAAATCGCGGTTTTTTGCATCCCGGCCGAAGAAAAAAAGCTCATTGTCCTTCGAGACCGTTGCTACGCAGAATCACTTCTCCAATCAACGAATTGAAACGTCTGGGGACCATCACGGCCGACGAAAGTAGGTAAAGGAAGGGGGCATATATATATTGGTATGCAGGCCAGACACCCGAGACCTCGGAACAAGAGGAATAGAATCAAGGAGTTAAAACTCGGTTGGGGAATCCCAGAGACTCTCTCCCGTCGATCCCCGGAATTCGGAGGGCAGAGGGTTAGTGGCTGAAAACAACCAGTCTTCGGGTTGCTCTTCCAACACAGTGCGAGCGTGAACGGCAACCTACCATTCACGTTCACAGTGTTTGCTCCTCAAGAATATGTGAAGGGGAAAATGCGAGCGGAAGGCGCGCGGTTCCCAACGGCCACGCGGGCTGGTGACGAAGGAGTGAATCGCCGAATTGAGACCCCGCTGGGTTCTGATCGAGAATGTCTCCCGCCTTTTGAACACCGTGGACGGCGGGACGGTGATCGATGGGGGAGGAGCTTGGCTACTCGTGGTGGGCGCGCATCTTCGATGCCGGTGCGCTCGGCGCACCCCACAGGCGGGAGAGGGTCTTCATAATCGGTCACGACGACGCCCGTGACGATGTCGAGTTCGAAGAGTTGATGGCCGATGAGGATGCGCTTCCGCCCGAGTGCCGGAGGAGAATGGCTGAGGCGCCTGCGAGGTGGAACTACTGGACGGTTGAGCTTGCAAAAGGGGCCGCGTACGGCTGCCCCACTATCACCACCACACCCACTGTTATGACTGTGTTGGAACCGGAGTGGCCGGAGGGACGGATATATAGGAATGGGGAAGGGCAGTGGCGAAAGTGCACCAAACAGGGAACGGTCGGATCGGCGTCGTGGTCACAGGAAATGATCATTCGGGCAATATCCCAGCGGAACCCGAGGCTTTTGCCCACGCCCGAGTGTTGCGAAGATTTTATGGGCTTCCCACGGGGGTGGACCTGCCTCGACGGAGAAGTCACGCTTCCTGAAGAACTTGCGGTGGGGTGGGATGGGGAAGCCGACGCCGAAGCTTACTCCCGGCTTGTTCGAAATGTCCGGCGCATCCCTGACTGGCGAAACCGGGTGGAGACGCTCGGAAACGCGGTCGTGGTGCCGGGCGCGATGATACTTGGCGCCTGCATCCAACGCTGGGAGTTTCGCCCTGTGGTCACTCATCACGATTGGGCTGCTGTTTCGAACTTCAACCACCCGGCCGAACGACTTCCGGCGCACGGCGCACCCGGGGCGGAAAACTCACGACATTTGTCGCCAGTTCAATACGAGTTCGAGACCTTAGGCGTAGAGAAGACGAAGATGGTCTACGCCGAATTAGATACCGCCTTGAGGGGGCTTGCCAGCACGTTCGTGCGCACGATGGAAGAAATTGTTCCCCACCTCGAAAGGATGCAGAGGCTTCTCAGCCAGCGGGGCGCCGACCGAAGGATGGTGTTGAAGAGAGCGGGGTTGCCCACCTGGACGGAGTGGGCGGAAGGCTATGCCCGCAGCCTGCACTGCACTTTGCGGACAATCCAGCGGCACATATTGCTGGTCAGGGGGGTAAAGGACCAGAAGGCGCTGGGATCGGGAAGCGCTGATGGGAAGAAGACCGGCAGCTCTTTGAAACGAGTCGCGCTCGACCCGCGGCAGCAGGCCGAACTGGTGAGAGCGCAACTCGCGGCAAACGTTCTTGCTGCCACGCTGAGAAATGGTGATGATTGGCGCTCCGCGCTGTCGGAGTTCGAGAGCGTAGCCGTCGCTCCGGACAAGCTGGAAAAATACCTCCGCGCCACGGAAAATGCGCCGAATTGGAGACCCACCCTGACCAAGCTCCTGAACGCGTTAGAGGCTTGCGGCAGCACGCTGCCCTTGGTTGTCAGAGACGCCATGACGGCTGCCCAAGACCTTCTGGTGAGCAACGGTCATGGAGAGCGGCTGTGCTCACGGAGTGTATCTCCGGGAGGTTGGCCGGTCCTTCAACTGCGCGGACAGTTGGGCGGCACGCTGGATTGAGTGTCTTTGCGAGAAGTACTGAGCTGGCCGGTTAGAAATTGAACACCATGTGCAATAATTCGAATTCTCGAAGCCGATCTCTATGACCGCCGTCGAAGTAATCAACCTGTATACCGAGCTGGAAAACCTGAAGATAATGATTTGGGTTGATGGTGGGTGGGGTGTTGACGCCCTCCTCGGTAAAGAGACCCGGATTCACCAAGACCTGGACATAGCCGTTCAGGAGAAAGATGTTCTAAGGCTGCGTGAGCCGCTGCTGGAGCGTGGATTCAGAGACATAAAGCTGGAGGAAGCCAGACCTTGGAACTTTGTTTTGGGCGATCAAGACGGCAGGGAAATCGACTTTCACGTCATCGTGCTTGATGATCATGGAAATGGGTTGTATGGGCCGGCAGAAAAGGGTGAAATGTATCCGGCGGCTTCTTTGACCGGAACTGGTTCGATCAATGGCCGAATTGTCAGATGCATATCGCCTGAATGGATGGTGAAATTCCACAGCGGTTACAAACTCAAGGAAAAGGATTTTCAGGACGTTTCCGCTTTGTGTGAGAAATTTGGCATCAAGTTGCCCGAAGAATTCGCTCAGTTCAAGAAATAGCATCCGCGCCAAAGTGTTGAATGAACCACTGCTTCTCAGGGCGGGTCAAATCTGGCGAAAATATCCGAGTTGTTTTTATGCGAGCGCCTGAGCCCGCTGATACTCCGCCTTTTTAAACGTTCGCTGAACCTCGATTTTTCAGTACGCCGATCACCGTGCAACCCTCTTCGCTAATTTCCGGGAGTTTACAGAGCCAAGTTTCTGGTCAGGGGTGGGTGATAATCCAAACTTCCACGTCAAGATATTGATGCCAGAATTCCTTCCATCCTCACGACCATCATTACCCATTCCCTTGACCACGATAATATTCCGTTCGACGCGTTCGAAATCACCGATCTTCAGCCCCTCCTGCCCGGCTAACCCCACCTTCCCGTGCCACTAAACTCTCGGGTGGAGAGTGGAGGCTGGTGAGGTCATTTAACCAAACTCGGTAAGGTCTCAGCTCACATGAAGGTCTTTTCTCAGTGACGCCACACCCACCGCCGTTAATCCTCGGTTGAAATCTTATTTTTCCCGCAATTTGTCATTTACGGTTACATTGGGCGACAGATATTCTTCATTCCTTTCTTTGTAACTCGCCGTTTCGGTCACATTCGGGTATGAATTTTTTTCGCTCCTTTCTCTGCGGCTCGCTATCATCGGTCACCTTGGGCGGCACATATTATTTCATTCTGTTCGGCCAGATTTCCCCCTTTTCCCATCTGCTAACCGGCTCTTGAGTTTGACCGCCAAGTTGGGACTAACAGGTTAGACAAAAGTAATAATTGCTTTTATCTTTTATATTGCAGGGTGGATGGATAGGCCAAGCCATTGATAATAAAGGCACAACTTAATTTTGTGGGAAAAACAGGCAAAATCGCGACACTTCCGCTGGCATAACCCCGGAAAACCTTCACCCGCATGCCCAAAAAGGCAAATCATCACCTCAATTCTCCGGAATAGAAGAACCGCCTGGATTACCCAATTGCGGGCATTGTGAGAGACGCGCGGAGCTCAGTGTGTGGGGGGCCATGGGTCTTTCTCCAGGTAACTATCTCTCGCGGCACCTGAAAAATCATGTCCACTGTTTTCGAGATGCTATGATCCCTCCACAAGTATTAATCCTGCCGGCACACCCGATCCTGATTAATGGCCACGTTGATTCATTTTGGCAATATGGCCACAAATGAGCCTGCGCCAGGATTGGCTTACCTGGGACCACACATCACAACGGCAAACCCGACAAACAATAATAATTGCTCTTATCTTTTATATTGCAGGGTGGATGGATAGGCTAAGCCGTTGATAATACAGGCGTAACTTGATTTTGTGGGAAAAATAGGCAAAATCGCAACACTTCCGCTGGTTCGACCACCCCCCCAATAAAGAATTCTTCGCTCTCACCCGCCAAAAACAGTCAGAGACCTTGAGTTTTTCAGTATTAGAGAACGTGGGTGGTCAAGCTGAATAACCACCCCACGGAGGAAGAAAATGAAAAAGAACGAGAAAGTCCACGACCATGTGGCTGAGTACATTCGCACTCATCCGGACGACACTTTCCAGACCATCTCCAGCGATCTGGCAGTCGCCTACAGCACAGTGTCCCGCATTGCCAAGGCGTACGGGTTATCCCGTAGACAGAGGCTAGAACACATCAACCTACCCGAAGTTTCGAAGGAGAATACGCATGAGTAGCCAAGAGCAGTCCCCTATTTCTGAATGCGCAGTAACCACCATCCCCGGTCACACAACGACCGGGGTGGTGGATTCCCAACCCGACCCATTCGCCGCCGAGAATTTCACCACCACTTCCAGTGCCGCTACGGCCGGCGAGGTTTTAACCATTGAGTTGCGGACCCCTAACGACGAAGAATTCGTCCGGGTGTCTGCCGAACCACGCCACCACGTCTTCGCCAGCCTGCTGGTGGTTAACCGCGAGGAAGGATACGGCAAATCCTACTTCCTCTTAACCCCACCCATGCGGTTGTGGACCTGCAACCAACCATCGCTTTGCAAGTTTGTCAAGGCGATGCACCTCTTCCTTTTCATCAACCAAGACGGCGAGTATGGCGTCTAGCCCGCACGTGACGCCGTGGACACCTGGGCGCTCACCGAACTTCAGGTGGTGGAAACCGCAAAGAAGCAGTGGACCCGGCGCTATACCCAAGGCAAGGTCCGCAAGGGGTACACGTGCACGTCAATTGACACGCCCGTGGTTTTTCCAGACAAACCGATGACAGGGGCAGATGGCATCCTGGCGCAGGTGTTCGGGACAAAGTTCGCCATCGCGAGCCAGGACAGTCCGGCACTGAAGAGACTGATGAGGTGACGCCATGTGGGCTGAACAACTGGTTGACCAGCTTAACTCCATCGGCGCCGGTCTCCGGGACGTCTGGGTTGCCGACACGGAGTTCTATGGCGGAGACGGGGATGTCCCCCATCCGGTCTGCTCCGTCTTTCACAATCCGATTACCAAGCCGACCGTCCGGCAGTTTTACGAGGTGGAGGGGCCCTACCCACCCTGCCCGGTGAATTTCGGAGAGACGACTCTGTTCGTCGCCTTCGCCGCGCAGGCTGAACTCATGACCTTCATCCAGCTTGAGTGGGGGATGCCGCAGCGCATCCTGGACCTTTTCATTGAGTGGCGACACCTGAACAACGAGGAGTTCCGGCACAGGAAGATGAAAGCAGTCCGGGAGCGTCCAGGGCCATTCAGCCTGTTGGGTGCGTGCTCACATTACGTTATCCACGTCCAATCGGCCGACCACAAGGACGAGATGAGGAGGCTGGTGTTGCATGGGCACCCCTACACGCCGGAGGATCGGGAACTGATTCTCGCTTACTGCGAGGAGAACGTTCGGGAGACCACGCTTCTAGCGGAGAAGATGTGGGCGGAAATCCCAGACCTGAGGGCGGCGGTGTTCCGTGGGGCATCCGCACGTGGCTTTGCATGGGCGCGGACAATCGGCATACCGATAGACCTACCGATTCTTGAGCGGCTGAAGCAGCATTGGTCAGGGGTGCTGGTCGCGATCGGCGCCGGGGTCCAGCAGGAGTTTCCCGTGTTCCTTCCGGGAAGCGCCGACATCTCGCCCACCCTGTGGCGAGAATTCCTGCAAAAGCGGGGGTTGCTGGACAAGTGGCTTAAGACGAAGGGCGGCAAGAACGGTGCCAAGCCGCAGCCGAAGCGAGACAAGAAAACGCTGAGCCGGTATCCCGATTTCCATGACCTGCGTGAGTACGTGACGATGCGAAGCTGCACCAAGCTGGGTCTCGGATTCAAGGTTGGGAAGGATGGGCGCAGCAGGTGTCACTTCCGGGATTTCGGGGCTGTCACGAGCCGCTGTACGCCCAGCACAAAAGAGTATGTCATCGCTGGCGGCTCGCCAGCCTTCCGGCATCTTGTTAAACCACCAGACGGCGAGATCCTGGTTGAGATGGACTGGTCCTCACAGGAAGTCTGGATCGCGGCCTACCTTTCCGGTGACCCGGCGATGAAGCGGATGCTGGCTCATGGCGACCCTTACGTTTCCTTCGGGGCGATGGCGAAGCTGCTGCCGCCTGATGCCACGAAGAGACCAGAGAAGTCCCCATACTGGGAGGCCGACCCGGAACTCGCAAGACTGCACAGCTCAATCAGGAACCGGCTCAAGGCGGTCGCGCTCGGGGTCCTGTACGGCAAGACGGCCTACACCATCGCCGCTGAGGAAGGCATGACGCTGGAAGAAGCCAAGCGCCTGCTGAAGATTCACCGCCGACTTTTCCCTACATTCTGGAATTGGATTGCGGGCGTTGTTTCCGAGGCGCCGGCTACCCGGCGCATCGCGACGAAGTTCGGGTGGACGCGGCAACTGCTGCCACGTAAGGAAAGGAAGCAGCACCTTGACGAGGACGGTAGGGTAAAGGATCTCAGGAACAGCCTCCAGAACTTCCCGATGCAGTCCCACGGCGCGGAAATGCTGAGGCTCGCCTTGACTTATGCGGCGGATGAGAGCGTCCCCATATGTGCCCCGCTTCATGATGCCATCTTCGCCGTGGCGCCCGCCGACCGGGAGGAGCAGGTGATTGAGAGTCTCAAGGCTTGTATGGGCAGGGCTTCTAGAGCGGTTATCGGGGTGGAGGTTCCGGTTGAGGTCGAGGTCACCCGCTATCCCGATCGCTACGTTTCAGAGAAGAAGCCGAACGCCGTGAAAACCTGGCAGGCGATGATGAGCGCCTTGGAGCAAATCGAGAACGGCGAGGCAACGCCGACATCGCAAGCCTCAGGGTTCCAGCCACGCTTGGACATGGGAGAGTCAGATAGTGAATCCGAGGCAGGGATGGTGTCAGGGAATTTCGGCTACAACGACCTGATGACCGGAACGTCAGCGGCAGAGCCGCAAAAGAGAAAACATCAGTGGAATTATCAAAGTTGACAGAGCAAGACAAGAAACGGATTTACGAACGTGGGAAATGGAGCTTTCTGATTTGTGGGTCGAGGACCACTCATACGGCCGGCAAATCCGTGCGGTGGCACGAGAACCCTGGCTCCGGGGATGGCTTTCTGGAGAGGAGGTTCGTGCCGTAGCGGAGGCGGGACGATTGGTTCCGGGGGAATGACCGCACACAGCGTTTGGGTACTCGCCTGATCGAAGGAAGGGGGGAGCAGACTAGCGCGGGACTCAGAGCCCATACCGTGACCGACACTTTGTAATGAACTCAGAATCCGTTTTCAATGCGAGCAAGACGAACTCTAGAGATCTTCCCGTTGTGCCGAGTGAGCTTGAGAAGAGCCCTTAGAAGGTTGGACCGTCTTAGGAGTCTTTTTATAGCGGGTGCTTGATCCCCGACGAGATCACGATTGATGGACAGTGCCGACAGCCAACATTACCGCCTTCAGAAAAGTGTTGAGGCGACATCTCTGGCAACTGCGACGTCTGGAAAGAACTTGCAGCCCATCAGGCCAGTCACCGATGTAATTTCCGCCGAGAATCTATATCTGGATAAGAATCCCTCTGCGTTACCCCAGCAAAACCCGAAAGTCCGCCCTGCCAAAGCGGACTGTGGTATCGTTCGATCCGAGGCAAACACCGGTGTCCCGCTGAAGGGAGACTTTGAGCGGATGGCACGCCGGAGATTTCAGGACCCCAAGCCCTTCCGGCGCGGGGAATGGTGGTGTCTTCAATACTGGCGGGACGACTTCAGGGATGGCAACAGGCACTTTGCTATCCTGCGAATCCAAGGACAAGATCAGGGACGTTCTTTCCAGCATTCTGGCCTCGGCGGTCGAATACGACCTGCTGGTCAGGAATCCCGTGGAAGGAGTCAGGCTGCCGCCCGATAGGACCGGGCGGCGTAAAACCAAACCCTTCGTGTCCCCCGAGCAATTTGACCAGCTCGTCGCTCTCATCCCGGAGCCCTATGCCACGATGGTCTTTGTCGCCATCTACACGGGGCTGCGGGTAAGCGAACTGGCCGGGCTCAGGTGGACCGACATTCACCCCGATGCCATCACCATTGACGAGCGCTATTGCCGTGGCGACCAGGGCGCGCCCAAGAGCGACGCCTCGAACGCCACCATCGGGGTCAACCGTTGCGTCATCGAGCGCATTCGCCGCCTCAAGCTGTTCACCGTGGAGGTCAGAGCCGGCCGGGCACTCCGCAGGTACAAGGCGGTGAAATCCGACGGTCCCGAGGACTTGGTCTTCCAATCGGTCCAGAAGGGCCGCCCTATCCGCGACAACAACATCCTGGTGCGGTTCCTCAAGCCGGCCGGACACAAGCTCGCTATGCCCTGGGTGAACTGGCGGTGTCTGCGCTCCTCGCACGCGACCTGGCTGAAGCTGGCCGGGGCCGACGTGAAAGACGCGCAGGCGCAGATGCGGCACTCACGGGCCAGCACCACACTCGATATTTACCAGCAGTTCGTTCCCGAATCGCAGAAGCGGGTCGTGGAACGGCTCAGCACGCTGTCGGTCAACTGAATTGGAAGCAATTGGAAGCAAAATGGGAAGTGGGTTACGCTAAGTGCTTGAAAATATGGTGCCGCGGGACGGAGTTGAACCGCCGACGCCAGCCTTTTCAGGGCTGCGCTCTACCACCTGAGCTACCGCGGCGCAATCAGTCATTCTGAGGCCGTTTTGAATTCCTGTCAAGAATCGAGTTTATCTCGCTAGAGGCGAAGCGCTGCGATCTCGCGGGGCGTCAGTTCGCGCCACTTGCCGACTTCCAGGCCGGCCAAGGTCAACGGTCCCAGACCGGTGCGGACCAGTTTCAAAACCTTAAAGCCCACTGCTTCGATCATGCGCCGGACCTCACGGTTCTTTCCCTCCGCGAGCACGACATTCAGCCAGGTGTATTTTCCCCGGTCTTCCAGGCGCCGCACGCTGATGGGGCTTGCGATATCCCCCCGCTTCATCTCGACGCCAGAGTTAAGCTTGGCGATGGTCTCCTCGCTTAAGAGCCCGCTGGTTTTTACAAGATAGGTCTTGAGAACCTTGCTGAGAGGGTTTGTGACGTGGTCGGCGAACTCAGTGTCGTTCGTCAGCAGGAGAAGCCCGGAGGTGCCCTTGTCCAGTCGGCCCACGGGCGAAACCCACTTGCCGATATCCTTCATATACTCATAGATGGTCTTGCGCTCGCCAGGATCACCGTGACTGGTGATAACGCCCTTGGGCTTGTAAAACACCAGATAGGTCTTGCGCGCCGGCTTCAGTCGTTGGCCGTCGAGATGCAGCGTTACCTGATCCGGCCGCACCCAGAGATCCGGATCGCGTACCACCTTGCCATTTACCTTCAGCCGCCCGGCTTGAATAGCCTGGCGCGCGTCGCGGCGCGAGGCCAGGCCAAACCGCGAAAACACGCGGTCGAGAGTCATGGTGGCTTTGGATTGCATGTTGCCTGCGGCCGAAAATGGAAAACAGAAATTGGAAAATCGGGAATCAGATACGGCGACTGAGGCTTGCAGTCCCCGCTTCCCTGTCATTCTGAGCGTAGCGAAGAATCGCCGCTGTTCCTAGGCTTTCAACTACGTGGATTCTTCGCTTCGCTCAGAATGACAAGCGGATTGTGAGTGCAAACCCTTTGATTCGCAGCCCCAATTTCCAGTTTCCATTTCCCAATTTCCAGTTTCCGATTTCCTGTTTCAAAGCTGGATTTCCCTGCCTACCCCCTGCTGCACGGCGGCCTCGAGGACCAAGTGGGCGGCGACGGCGTCCTGCACCGCAACTCCCACGGACTTGTAAAGCGTGATCTGGTCTGGTGAGGCACGGCCAGGCCGCACTCCCGAGATCAGTTCACCGATCTCCGCATGGATGTGGTTTGTCCCGATCAGCCCATCACGGATTGCCCAATGCAAATCGTTCGAGCCGGAGGGCGCGGGAGCGAGGGCCGCCGCGCGGGTTTCCACCGCCAGCAAGGATCGCAAAACGACCTCGCCGTCCAGTTCCCGGCCGGTGGGGTGCAGCCCCACAGAGGTAATGTGCGTGCCTGGGGCCAGCCATTCACCCTTTAGAACGGGATCGGGGGAGTGCGTGGTAGTGCAGATTATGTCAACGCCCGCCAACCCCTCCTTGCCTAAGCCGAACGCCTTGGCCGGGATGCCTTGGTTGCGAGTAATTTCTTCCGCCAGGGCGGCGGCCCCCGATTCATCACGCCCCAACACATGAACCTGGTTAATTGGTCGCACTCGCGGGATGGCCTTGGCGTGAGCTCGTGCTTGGACGCCCGTGCCGACAACCGCCAGGACTCGCGCCCCGGGTCGCGCCAGCAGTCGAGTTGCAAGGGCTGAGCCGGCGGCAGTCCGCGCGGCTGTAATCGCGGTACCGTCCATCAGGGCGCGCGGCGAGCCCGTACCGGGGTCGAAGACCAGGATTACGGCTTGGTGGCTCGGAAGGCCGCGCGCCGCGTTGCGCGGAAAAACGCATACCAATTTGGTAGAGAGAACTTGCGCGGAACCCAGGAATGCTGGCATCGCTGCCAGCATACCGCCGTGCTCGGGAACCTGCGCGACTGCCCGCGCCGGCATATACACGCGCCCGGCGCTCAGTTCGGCCATCGCCGGCCCGAGCGCCTCGATCAGGCGATCCAGGTCCAGCAGGCTTTCGACCTCGGGTCGGTTGAGGAAGAGCATGGTTCAGAGTTGAGAGTCGAGAGTCCAAAGCAAATCACCCCCTCACCCGGCCCACGGCGGCGGACGAAAGCGCCGCCGCAGGCCACCCTCTCCCCCAAGGGGGAGAGGGCATTGAACTTCCGAGTCGCCGCCCCACAACCTCCCTGGGAGAGGGCTCTGGGCTTGAGGGTCAACTGTTGACTGTCAACTGTCGACTGTTAACTGCTTTTTAGAAACGATGCCTCGTCGAGCCAGATAAACGCCTGCACCATCGGTTCCTCGGCTTCATCGAGCTGATTGGCCGGACCGAAGAACCCAACCCGCCCGTCGACGAGGAAAACCACCCGATCGGCCAGCTTGCGCGCCAATTTCATGTCGTGAGTCACAACCACCGAAGTGAGCCCCTTCTTGCGCTTCAGTTTTAGAATCAGGTCCGCGATGGTCTGCGCCATCAACGGGTCCACCATGGTTGTGGGTTCGTCATAGAGAATGGCTTCCGGCTCGGCAGCTAAGGCCCGCGCAATGGCTACGGCCCGCTTCTTGCCGGTGCTCAGGTCGGAAGGCATCAAGTCACCGGCGTCTTCGAGTTCCACCATAGCCAAGAGTTCCGCGACCTGAGCCTGAATCTTGGATTCGTCCATGGCCAAACCCCGTTCGGCGCGCTCGCGAAGAGGATAAGCAACATTCTCACTCACCGTCAGGGAATCAAACAGTGCGCCCGATTGAAAGACCATGGTCACTTTGCGGCGAATGGCACTCAACTCCTCCTCGGGCAGCTTTGAGACTTCACTGCCGGCAACGAATACCTGGCCCGCGTCGGGATGCAGAAAACCCAGAATATGCTTGAGGGTCACACTTTTCCCCACGCCGCTTTTCCCCAAAACCGCCACCATTTCGCCCCGCCGGACATCAAAATTCACGTCATCAAGCACCGGCGTATCCTGGAAGGACTTGTAAACGTGGACGAATTGTATGTAGGGGGATTCGGAACCTTTGGGTTCCGGGCTGGTCATTGAACCCATTTCAGTCGCACCCTCTCGTATTCCGCCGGCGCATTAGGATTAAAGCTGGGCCAGCTCACGGGGAATCTCCTGTCTGATCTGTTCCTGGCATCTCGACCTTGCGGTCCAGGCCAGTCAACAAGAATTTGCCATCATTGCTCAGCGTGGGCCGGTAGACATAGTGCTTTTCGGGAAGCTCGAAGGCAAGTGCGTCCGGCGAGCCGGCTTTGGCTTCGCGCGCCTGGAAAATCTGGTCGTCCAGGAATTCCCGCCAGTGCGTTTCGATCAGCCTTTGAAACTGCTCGAAGTTCGGCGTATCTGTTTTCAAGAATCTGCCGGGGTCGATCAGTGCGTAAGCGCCGACAAAATCGTGAAGGTGCAGCGCCGCAATGAAACGATAGAGGGTGTTATCAGGCCCGGAAGAGTAATCCGTCTGGACGGGAACGTAGGCTTGTCCATCCCAGTGGTAGAGGCATCGCGCCTTGAAGCCTCGATGGCCGCCCGGCTCGAACTCCAGCAGGCCCGGGTCCGCGTGCCCGGTTTCGATCATAATAGTCTGGTCCAGCTTGGGGTCATCCAGGAATTCAATCCGGCCGTGCTGGAGTGGATTATAGCGGTTGTCTCCCACTTGGCTGTCCCAGAGTATGCCAGCCTCATGTTCGCGCACTTGAAATACCGCTGGATAAGGCAAGCGGTCCTCCCCGATCACGTTCACCACGGCAATGCCTTGCGCGACACCTTTCCCCAATCGGACGACCCTGAATTCGGAATGCTGCCCCGAGGCGGCCAGGGACGAGACCTTCCAGTGAGCCCCGTCCCAAGAGAGCAAGTAGAGTCCTAGCCAAGAAGACGGGGAGGCCGGCGACTGATCATCCGACTGACGCTCACCAACACCCGGCACCTTCAGGACAACTTCCGGAACCTCATCGCCGTCCATATCGCCCAGTTCGATAAGCTCCACGGTTGGAGTTTCGGCCGGGACCGCATCCGGTTTCATCACCTTTGTGTCAAACGCTTGCCCTAGTGCGCCCAGGTCCGGAGTGGTTACGTCTTGCAAGGCTGCCCGAATCCCAGCCAACGTCTCATCGGGCGGCTCGGTTCCAGAGGATTGCTGCTCAGTCCCTCCCGGTGTTTGGCCTTGCGGGCTCTCCGCGACGGCCTGGTTGGCTTGGGATTGTGTTTCGCCGAGCGCGGGGTCGACTGCCTGTACCACTCGGTTCGAGGAACGATTTTGGAACGGGGGTCGCGGTGGCCAGGACAGGCCGGCGGCTGGGGTTGCAAGGACCGTCACCAGACCCAAGAGCCATACTCGAAGGCGAAAGCCGTTTAGACTGTTGATGTTTTCCGGATTAAGTTGCATAACCATCAGCATTATAGAATATCGGCGTCTGTCTTACCAGCGGCCCGCGGCGGAGCGATTGGCGATTTGAGGTCAGGGTGCTGGTTTAGCACTCGAAAGGTTAGAGTGCTAATTGATGACTTCTTGATGCTTGACAAATTCCTTTAAGCGAGGTACGCTAGCAGTTGTCAGTTAACAGTGCTAACCGTCCGTGGAACATCCGATGGCATCGTCGCTCTGCACCACGGTGCGTATGACACTTTGGCGTAGAACCGGAGTTAGACCGCAGGAAATTCCGTGGACCGAGTATCCTAAAAAAACGTGAATGAAAGGAGACCAACTATGAAGGTAAAGCCCCTTCATGATCGGATTCTGATCAAGCGAGTGGAAGAGAAAGAAACCATAAAGGGTGGAATTATCATCCCTGACACCGCCAAGGAGAAGCCCCAGGAGGGTGAAGTAATCGCCGTGGGCGGCGGGAAGAAGACCGAGGAAGGGAAGGTCATTCCTCTTGATGTGAAGGCAGGAGACCGTATTCTGTTTGGAAAGTACTCCGGCACCGAGATCAAGATCGACGAAGAAGAGTACCTGATCATTCGTGAAGACGAAGTGCTGGGAATCATTGAGGCGACTAAGCAGTCTGCCGCAGGTGGGAAGAAATAAGCTGGTCTATTGGCGCGACAGGGCTTGCCCGAGGGCATTACGTGCCGCGCGACCGATAATGGGCTCGACAAAGTCCGCGACTTGCCAAGGTGCAGGGCGGAGCTAAAAATTTGGAGGGAGTAGAGATGGCAAATGCAAAACAGATTGTACTAGGTGAAGAAAGCCGCCAAGCGATTCTGCGCGGTGTCAACAAGCTGGCGGATGCGGTAAAAGTCACGTTGGGTCCTAAGGGCCGCAACGTGGTTCTGGATAAGAAATTCGGTTCCCCCACGTCCACAAAAGACGGTGTGACTGTGGCCAAGGAGATCGAACTGAAGGATCCCCTTGAGAACATGGGCGCTCAGATGGTTCGTGAAGTAGCGTCCAAGACGTCCGATGTGGCCGGCGACGGGACCACGACGGCAACCGTCCTGGCGCAGGCGATTTTCCGCGAGGGCGTGAAGACGGTGGCGGCCGGCGCTAACCCGATGGCGATCAAGCGGGGGATCGAGTTGGCTGTGCGCGCGGTTTGCGGGTATGACGAGCCCCAGAAGGACGGCTCGAAGAAGCACGTTAAGGGTGAACTCGAAAAGCTCTCCAAGCCAGTTGAGGGCTCGATGATCGCGCAGGTCGGGGCGGTTTCCGCGAATAACGACACGGAGATCGGGGAGATTATTGCGGAAGCTATGAAGAAGGTGGGCAAAGACGGCGTCATCACGGTTGAGGAAGCCAAGACCATGGAGACGGCGCTGGAGGTGGTTGAAGGGATGCAGTTCGACCGCGGATACCTCTCGCCTTACTTCGTGACCGATCCTGACCGGATGGAGTCCGTCCTCGAGGACCCCTACATCCTGATCCACGAGAAGAAGATCAGCTCGATGAAAGACCTCCTGCCCTTGCTCGAGCAGATTGCCAAGTCGGGCAAGCCGCTGCTGATCGTGGCGGAGGAAGTGGAAGGCGAAGCCCTGGCCACCCTGGTGGTCAATAAGCTGCGTGGCACCCTGCACTGCAGCGCCGTCAAGGCCCCTGGCTTCGGCGATCGCCGCAAGGCCATGCTGGAGGATATTGCCATCCTGACTGGCGGCAAAGCTATCACGGAAGACTTGGGCATCAAGCTCGAGAACGTGAGGCTCGAAGACCTTGGCCGTGCGAAGAAGATCACCGTGGACAAGGACAACACCACGATCGTCGAGGGCTATGGGAAGAGCTCCGCGATTGAAGGCCGCGTGAAACAGATTCGTACTCAGATCGAAGACACCACCTCCGACTACGACCGCGAAAAGCTGCAGGAGCGGTTGGCGAAGCTGGTGGGCGGCGTAGCCCAGATTAAGGTTGGGGCTGCTACCGAGTCCGAGATGAAAGAGAAGAAAGCTCGCGTCGAAGATGCGATGCACGCCACCAAGGCTGCCGTTGAAGAGGGCATCGTTCCCGGCGGCGGCGTGGCTCTGATTCGCTCGATTCCGGCGCTCGCGAAACTGAAGGCTGCCGGGGATGAGCAGATCGGCATCGACATCGTAAAACGCGCGCTGGAAGAGCCGCTGCGGCTGATCGTGCAGAACGCCGGCGAGGAAGGCGCAGTGGTATGCGAAAAAGTGCGTGCCAATTCCAATCCGAACTTCGGCTTTGACGCGCAGGCTGAAACCTACGGCGATTTGGTCGAGGCGGGCGTCATCGATCCGACCAAGGTCACTCGCACGGCGCTCCAGAACGCCGCTTCCATCGCTTCACTGATGCTGACCACCGAAGCGTTGATCAGCGAGATCCCGGAGAAGGAAGAGAAGCACCCGATGCCTCCGGGCGGCGGCGGCATGGGCGGGGGAATGTATTGAGGGAGTTGACAGGCAACAGTTGACAGTCGACAGTCGACAGTGAGAACTGAGGGCGGGGAGAACGTTTCCCCGCCCTTTTTCTTGTGAGCGCAAGTCTGATTGATTGCCCTCTCCCCCTTGCGGGAGAGGGTGGAGCGCACTGGCGTTTTCATCAGCCGGAGCGGGCCGGGTGAGGGGGGCGGCGGCACTTGCCTCACATCCACTTTGCGCCCATACTCCCTCTATGGCCATCAGGAAGGTATTTCGGGGTGGAAATCGGAGAGCTGCTCGAAGCCCGAGGGGTTCTCGTGTTTTTGAGCGACTCGATATCACGAAGCCTGCGGATGAAATTGGGCAGCGTGAAAAGCCAGAAAATCTCTCTGCCGCCTACGGGCTACTGACCAGCTTCTCGTCTGACTTCTTCAAGGGTGGCCGCCGCCAACCCAGGTTGGATAAGCGCTTGGGGCGTTGATGCGCACCTCTCCGACCGGGCGCCTTCATTCCCGCGAAAGCGGGAATCCATTGGTTGGGGCGGTTCGCGAACCGCCCCAACTCCCCAACATCGGACTCGCTTTCGCGGGAATGGGGCGCCCTGCGAACTCCAAACCAATTGTGTATAATGCAAACAGGTTTGAGTATGACCAAAGAAGATCGGGACAAGCTAATCCGTCTAATTTCATCACCACCCGCAGGCAGCAAGATTGCCGCTGCCAAAGAGTTCGGGGCTGATCTCACGCTGCTAGTAAGTGCGCTTGAGTTAACTCCAACCGAGCGTCTCGAGAGACTTGCTGACGCGCAAGAGTTTGTACGCGACTGGCAAGCTGCCATGAAAACTTCGGCCCATGATTAACTTCCAGGTAAGCCTGAAGGTCCTTTCTAACACTCAGGTTCGATTTGTTGTCATCGGCGGCGCGGCTGCGTCAGCTCACGGCCTCCCCCATCTCACATACGATCTCGATATTTGCTACGATCGAAGCCGTGACAACATCAATCGTCTCGCAAGCGCACTCGAGCCCTTCCATCCTCGGTTGCGCGGCGTTGTAAATCATCTGCCCTTCTTTTTAGACGCGGCGACGATCGCGAACGGGATGAACTTCACCCTGACAACTGACTTGGGGGACATTGACCTGCTCGGCGAGGTCACCGGAATTGGAGGGTATGAAGAGGCAAAGAAGTTATCGGTCAACCTTGTCCTGTTCGGACTCGAATGTGCCGTGCTGTCGCTCGACGGCCTGATCCAGTCGAAGCGGGCAACAGGCCGCCCCAAGGACCTTCTTACCCTGCCGGAGATTGAGGCACTGCGTGAGATCGGAGCCCGGGTCAAACTTGAATCACGGCTCGGGGAAACACAAAACCACGATAGCGTCACAGGCAAGCGAGGCGAACCGGAACCGAGCGACTAAGATCGTGGAAGTGGCTCGATAACTACGGCAGTCCCGTAGCAGAGGACTTCTGTTGCGGACTCTCGTCCCACCACCTCGGAGGCGTCATAGTGGAGGCCGACGACGGCGTTGGCGCCCACCTCCATGGCATGCTCGATCATCAAATCGTAGGCCTGCTGGCGAGCCTGCTCGCACATCTCGGTATAGGCTCCGATGCGCCCTCCGATGATGCTCTTCAATCCTCCCAGGATACCCTGGGCGATGGTGGGCGCGCGGACGATGATGCCGCGCACAATTCCCTTATATTCTCTGATGCGGTAACCGTCAATGTTCAAGGTTGTGGTGACGGGGATGCTCATTGTCGACTCCTAAGTTTGCTGGCCGCTCGATTCGTGCCCCCCAGACGCCTCGACTTCCTGACTTGTCGACTGCTCGACTCCCGTCAGTCCAGATGCCGCCTTCTCTTTCAAAGCCTTGATGCGGTCACGGAGCTGAGCCGCCTTCTCGAACTCAAACTGCTTGGCGGCTTCGCGCATTTGTTTCTCTAGGCTCTTGGTGAGTTCTTCGAGTTGGTCAGGGGTGACGGGTTCCTCCGGCAGGTCGACGGGCACCTCGACATAGTCCGCCGCCACGATGGCGGCCAAAACCATATCAACGGGTCTGACAATGCTCTCCGGCGTGATGCCATTATCTTCGTTATAGCGAGTCTGCTTGGCGCGCCGGCGGTTGGTTTCCGCTATCGCCTGTTTCATTGACTCCGTCATACGGTCGGCATAAAGTATGGCCTTCCCGTGCAAATGCCGCGCCGCGCGTCCCATCGTCTGGATCAGCGCTCCGGCCGAGCGCAGGTAGCCCTCCTTGTCGGCGTCGAGAATGGCCACCAGCGACACTTCGGGCAGGTCGAGCCCTTCGCGAAGAAGGTTGATGCCGATCAGCACGTCGAACTCGCCACGCCGCAAGTCGCGCAGGATTTTCACACGCTCGAGGGTTTCGATCTCGGAGTGAAGATAGCGGCAGCGCACGCCGACTTCGGCATAATACTCCGCCAGGTCCTCGGCCATGCGCTTGGTGAGCGTGGTTACCAGAATCCGTTCGTTCGCCTCCACCCGGCTGCGAATATCTCCCAGCAGGTCCTCGATCTGGTGGCGCGTAGGACGAACTTCCACCTCAGGGTCAATGAGTCCGGTGGGGCGGATGATTTGCTCGACGACTTCGCCGCCGGATTTGGTCAGCTCGTATGGACCGGGAGTGGCCGAGACATAAATCAACTGGCCCACCCGGTGTTCGAACTCCTCGAAGGAGAGGGGGCGATTGTCCAGCGCGGAAGGCAGACGAAATCCGTAGTCTACAAGCGTTTGCTTGCGGGACCGGTCGCCATGGTACATGCCGCGCAATTGGGGTACTGTCTGGTGGCTTTCGTCGACGAAGATCAGGGCGTCCTGCGGCAGGTAGTCGAGCAAGGTTGGCGGCGGTTCGCCCGGCAGACGGCCGGAAAGGTGGCGCGAGTAGTTTTCAATGCCGTGGCAATAGCCGATCTCCTTCATCATCTCGAGGTCAAACATGGTGCGCTGCTGGACGCGCTGGGCTTCCACCAGCTTGCCTTGCTTCTCGAGTTCGCCCCGCCACCATTCCAGTTCGCTGAGGATGCGTTGCACAGCGTCCTCTTTTCTTTCGGCAGGCAACACGTAGTGCGTTCGAGGATAAATCGGCAGGCGGGAATAGGTCTGCTTCACCTGCCCGAACAGCGGGTCAATCTGGGCCAGGCTCTCCACCTGGTCGCCCCACATTTCGATCCGGTAAGCAACATCCTCATAAGTGGGAAAAACTTCAATGACGTCGCCGCGCACACGGATAGCGCCACGCCGGAAGTCCACGTCGTTGCGTTCGTACTGGATCTCGACCAGCCGCCGCAGGATGTCTCGCCGCGCGATCTTCTGGCCCTTTTCCAGCAGCAGGACCATTCCGTAGTAGGCTTCCGGCGACCCCAAGCCGTAAATGCAACTGACGCTGGCCACGATCACGCAATCGCGGCGCTCGAAGAGCGAGCGAGTCGCGGACATGCGAAGCTTGTCCAGTTCGTCGTTGATGGTCGCTTCTTTCTCGATGTAAACGTCGGAGGCAGGGATGTAGGCTTCCGGCTGATAGTAATCGTAGTAGCTCACGAAGTATTCAACGGCGTTGCGAGGAAAGAAGGACCGGAATTCGTGGTAGAGTTGGGCCGCAAGCGTCTTATTGTGAGCCAGTATCAGGGTGGGGCGGTTCACGGCCTCAATGACCTTGGCAACCGTAAAGGTTTTGCCGGAGCCGGTGACCCCAAGCAGAACTTGATGGGGTTTGCCCTCCTCAACTCCCCGCAGAAGTTCCCGGATGGCAGTCACCTGATCGCCGCGCGGTTGGTAGTCGCTGGAAAGATCGAAATTCCTGGAGCCGAAGTCGTGTGCCATTGTCCGTCAATTATATCAGTTGATGAACGAATTCTGCGACAGCACCAGGGCGCGAAAGTGGTGTTGGTCTTCACAGGTTGCGGGAAAACCCCTCGTGGGCATTCATCCCGAGGAGTTTCCATGGGCCTAGAGCCTACCCGAGGCAAGGAAAATCAGTGTCGTCCCCGCGAAAGCGGGGACCCATTGTCGGTCCAATGGATTCCCGCTCGCGCGGGAATGACGTGACTTTCAAGATAGCCGAAGGCGACGAGGAATCTCGCAGTGCCGAGAAAATAAGCCAGAGCGAGATTCCACGCCGCGCTCGGAATGACAAGATAACCGGTTTTTCCGCAGCCTGTTCTGGCTACCATCTGCCGACCCTTCGCGCAGGGCAGACTCTAAAGGTCGGAGCTATCAGTTAGATCGGGACGTTAGGATTCCGTCGCTGGAGCCAGCGGGGGACGGCGAGTTGTGTTAAGATAAAAGGTTTCGCGGCAGCTAAAAAGAATTGTGAGGCGAGGTCGATGGATCAAATCAGGTGGCGTCGGGCATTTGGGTTGACAGTGGGGGCGCTGATCGTGGCGTTTGTTGCGGGTGTTGTGTACGGCCGGGCGGCAGGCGGGCAAGCGCCTGCCGGGACAACCGCGAATCCGGCCCCTGCTGCCGCTCCGTCTTCGCCTGATAAAGTGGTGTTGAAGGTCGACGATCAGTCGGTAAGTGAAGAGGCAATTGAGAAAGCCATCCACGGTCTTCCTCAGCAGGCTCAAAATTCTCTGGCGCGGCAAGGGAAGAAGCCCCTGGGAGATGAGTACGTTATGATGCTTGTTCTCTCCCGTGAAGCCGTCAGCAATCATCTTGACGATTCTCCTGACTACAAAGAGACGCTGGCCTTGACGCGGCTCAAGATCCTGGCGCAGGAGGAGTACCAGCGAATCCAGCAACGGGCCGTCGTGACACCTGAAGAGACAAGCAATTATTTTGCCGCACATCAAAGCGACTTCGATGAAGTCCAGGTGCTCCAAGTTACGGTTCGCAAGAAACCGGAAGGAGCTAAGGAAGGGACCCCGGGGTTCCCGCCGGAAGAAGCGAAGGCCCGCACGGAAGAGATCCGCCAGGCGTTCATTGCTGGGCAAGAGCCAAAGCAAGTGGCCGACAAATTTCAAATGGCCAATGTCGTGCGGGTGGATAGCCAGCCTTTTCCGATTCACCGGGGGCAGGGCCCAGCGGACATGGTGAAGGCGGCCTTCGAACTCAAACCCGGCCAGGTAACTGAAGTGTTTGACTTTGGGACCGCGTTGGGATTCGTGAAAGTTGTCTCGCACCAAGCAGAGGATTTGAAAAGCGCCACTCCAAAAATCGAAAGCATTCTCCGGCCCCAAAAGATCAACTCTGCGTTGGAGGCGCTCAAAGCCAAATCCAAGATCTGGATGGATGACGCCTATTTTGCCTCGCCCGCTGGGCAGCAAATTCCGCCCAAGCCGCCTTCGACCCCAAGCGCACCGACTGCTCCTAAATAGTCCAGCGCCAAAGCGGGTATTAGTACCAGGATCGGTACAGCCAACTTCCACTCACGGATAGCGACCCGCGAAGTGACGACAATCTCTGCCCAAACCTCTGACATTCGTCAAACAGCTCATCGAAGTTATTTTTCAACAGGTCTGTTGAAAACCTTGTGGAAAAGGTGGCTTCATGTTACGGGAAGGTTAATGATCGGAAGAGCTTTCAACTCTTTGCACCAACCTGTAGCATCTTTTGAGCTGACCCCCTAACCCTCGAGAATTCTCTCCCCTTTATTCTGGATTTGGCATGCCCATCGCGCGCCTTCAATACTAAAGTTGGGGCTGCGGTTTCTTGAGTTTGACTTCAACGGTCTGATTATCCTGTTCAAGCTCAATTTCTTTGCCAAAACTCTGATGACGTTCAGCCGTCACGAATAAATGAACAGTTCCTTCCGGAATATTCGTGAACCGGTATTGTCCCTGTGCATTGGTTTTCGCACCGTAAGAGACAACGCGATGGAGCTTGCCGGATTTGAAGGTGAGCGTCAGACGCGCCTGGCTAATAACTTCGCCAGTTTCGGCCTCTTTGACCACGACGTCGAAACTGAACTCGGGAGTTGGCGGCTGTTGCGCAGAGTTGTTAACCATACCGGAGAGCAGAATAACTATGCCGACACAAATCCAAATTGCGGGCCGCGAATAATTCGAGCCAAACATACTATGACCACTCCTTCCTCGATCTCTCTCTCGTCAACGCCTCAGATGAATCTTCTCAACAACTTATGTTCGCCGGGTGTCGGCCCCTAACCGGTCTCCGCTGCGCCTAACGGCTTCACGGAGTCGGATATCCACTGCAAGTACTTGCGGGAACCGTCCACAATTGGGAGGCAGATGATCTCAGGCGTTTGATAACTGTGGAGCCTTACGATCTCAGATTCGATCTCAGCGAACAACGCCCCGGCACTCTTGATGATCAGCAGACATTCCCCTTCTTCGAGGGTTTGTCCTTGCCAGCGATAAACCGATTCGATGGCCGGAAGGATGTTGACGCAAGCGGCAAGCTGATTTTCTACCAGATGACGTGCGATCTTCCGGCTTTCATCCCGGTTTGCTGCCGTGACGAGGATCACGATTTTATCCGTCACGATTCCTCCCGCGCCGCCGGCATTGCCGCGAAGTTCCGCAAGGGCCCGGCTCACCCGGCGTTTAGGCTCACACCCGCACCTCCAGGTAACTCGCTTGCTCGACGCTTCTGCTCAGGATACAATAGCGCGTGCAGGGTCGGCAATGCCAACCGGACTGTTGCCGGCCCACAACGCGGACTATTGATTTGCAGAGCGCGACGGAGGCCGCGGCGGGGCGGCCGGTGGCAAGACGCTGTTGCAGCGAGAGATCAGGCGGGCTTGCACTGCGGACAGCTCCGCGCTTGGGCGATGGAAATGCTCCCCTGGGATACGGCAACTCTACGCCGTTACGTGACATACACACTCGTTGTGGTTTGTGTAGTGCTGATCGTCCACGAGATCTTAGGGGCGCACGGCTTCATGGCGCTGCGGCAGGAACGAAAGGAAATTGAAAGCCTGCGGCAGCAGATTCGCCAACTCGAGGATGAAAACGCGCAACTCGACAAGCGCATCAAGGAGCTTCAGTCCGACCCCAAAGCCATCGAACGTATGGCGCGCGAGGGTATGGGGCTGGCCCGTCCTGGAGAACTAATCTTTACCGGCGTGCCAGAAAAGGATCCCCGCAAAGAGCAAACTCCTCGCGCCGCGCCCGACCACACGGCGAAGTGAACCCGCCCACCCTCGGACACCACAATTCCCCCCTCGGTCCCCTCACAGGCACTGTCGCGTGCGTGACTGCTCGCGTTCGATCGGGTTGGGCAGAATGCGTCTCTTAGCGCACCACGCCTTCCAACGGGCTGGAGGCTGCGGCGTAGAGTTTTCTGGGCATGCGGCCCGCGAGGTAAGCCTGGCGGCCGGCGATGATAGCGTGCTGCATGGCTTGTGCCATCAGGATGGGGTCTTGAGCGGCGGCTATGCCCGTGTTCATCAGTACCGCATCGGCGCCCAGTTCCATAGCTACGGCTGCGTCGGACGCCGTGCCAACCCCGGCATCCAGGATAAGTGGCACGCTGGTGATCATCTCCCGCAAGATGCGGATATTGGCGGGATTCTGAATGCCCAGGCCGGACCCAATAGGCGCTCCCAGTGGCATCACCGCCGCCGCCCCCGCGTCGATGAGCCGCCGTGCGCAGATCAAATCGTCATTGGTGTACGGTAAGACGACGAACCCTTCTTTGACCAGCACCTCCGTCGCCCGCACCAACTCGAAATTGTCCGGGAAGAGCGTCTTCTCGTCTCCGATCACTTCCAGTTTAATCCAGTTGGAAAGGCCTACTTCCCGAGCCAAACGCGCCGTACGAATAGCCTCGTCGCCGCTATAACAGCCTGCCGTATTGGGCAGAATGAAGTACTTCTGACGGTCCACATAATCGAGCAAAGATTCTTTGCTGCGGTCCGTGAGATTCACGCGCCGGACAGCGACCGTCACCATCTCTGCGCCGGAAGCCTCGTGGGCCCGTGCCATTTCTTGAAAGCTCCTGTATTTCCCGGTGCCGATGATCAGTCGCGAACGGAATTCCCTGCCGGCAATCCGCAGAACGTCATTATCCATGTCTCGCTCCTTTCCTTTTGATTCTAGATGCCGACGCGTGAAATTGCAATGTACGCAGGTATCAGGTGTCAAGAAGGAAAGCTACCATCCGTCAGCTATCAGCAAACGCGCACTGACGGCCCCGGGCTGAAGGCAGAAAGTTGAAGGCCTAGAGCCGTAAAATTGAGAGCTGAGGGCTGAGAGCTTTCTCCCAAGCAAGTGAATTGGCTTGTCATACGGTTCAATCGCAGGTACAATTAGTCTGGTCAGGGCAAGGACAAACAGCTTGAATCCGGGTCCGGGAGGACCGATTCTCTCGAGGCGTCGGCCGTCGGTGAGTGACCACTTCGCATCGGCTTCAGTGTTGTCTTGCCACCGCAGGGGCGGACAAGAATCTTGGAAAAAAACGAGGAGGGAATACGATGATCAAGAGAATTGCCATGGTTGGGATGATGTTGTTCGCTTTTGGCTGTCTCGGTTGGGCTCAAAACAAGACGTTCACGGGCACGGTCAGCGACGAGCATTGCGGAGCCAAGCACGCCAAGGCTGGCGCAGCGGCTGAGACTTGCGTTGAAAAATGCGTGTCGGGCGGCGCCAAGTACGTTCTGGTCAGCCACGGGAAAGTGTACCAGGTTGATGATCAAGATAAGTTCAAGGGCATGGGTGGGAAGGCTGTGAAGGTGACGGGCAGCCTGACCGATAGTACGATTACGGTTGCTAATGTTTCTCCCGTCGGGGGCATGTAGACGGTTGTAACCTCGGCTACGGAAGACAAAAAGAGCCAGCGACTGGGGCCAGGGGAGAGTAATGGGAGCGGGGCGGTGCGTAAAGGACCGCAGCAGAGAAGCTTGCCGTTCCACGCTTTTGTTCCCGCCTCTTTCGCAGCCTGCTCTGAAAGGTATTCCCCTCCTCGTACGGAGGCGGCGGTAGGGGAGGGTGGTTGCCTGCTGGCCGACCACCCCTGACCCCTTTCAACTGAGGAGAGGAATCGTTTTTCACGATTCCGCGGCGGAAATTGGCGACTGCCATGCATCGCTGCCCTTGACCTGGGCGCTAATCATTCGTCCCATATCTTCTTTCTCGCGACTCTTTGTTTTCAGCTACAATAGCTTGGAGGTGACCAAATGCGGAGAATCGCCATTCATGGTGTGCTGCTCTCGTTTGTCGCGGTCTTGAGCCTCGCCGGAACCGCGAGAGCTGCGGCAAAGACTTTTGTCGGGAGTATCAGCGACTCGATGTGCGGCGTGAAACACATGATGCCGGGACAGAGTGACAAGGATTGTACCTTGGCGTGTGTGAAGGCCGGAAGCAAGTACGTGCTTGCCGACGCCAGCGGAAAGGTCTACCAGCTCAGCGATCAGAAGAAGCCTGAGGAATTTGCTGGGCAGAAGGTGAAGGTCACTGGGACACTTAAGGGTGACACGATTAACGTCAGTTCGATCGAACAGGCGAAGTAGCGGCGACCCCGCCTCTGCGGGATCGCCCAACGGCAGCGTAGAGTCGAATCTAAACAGGGAATTGAGAGCTTACTATGGATGCAGACAGCAAGGCCCCCGAGACGGAAGAATGGAAGGTCCGTCGAGTGGGAACGGTTACCTTCGCGATTTCAAAACCCAAGCGCAAGGCCCACAAATTACGCCAATCGCGGCTTAAGAATAGGCGCCGGGCGCGCTGAGCGCCCTCGGGTGCCGGAGGCGCAGCAGTTTTGCCTCTGAGGGCGCCCATCCGGCGCATGCGGGTCCCCTACAACACAATTCTCTCATCCCATCTCACCACCAGGAGACAGCGACGGGGATTTGTCGCCGCGTCTCGAGTGAGCGCTTGACCGGTGTCGCGTTCCCGAAGAACGTCAAACAACCAGGAGTTTGTCAGCCTGAGCGCAGCGACGAGTCGATGCAGTTATCTCCGCTAGGAAACTGCCAGGAAGCTTCGATTTCAATGGAAGCGTCTGCCTGGCGTGTTTCATCTATATGAGTGACGTGGCACCGGGCGGCAACGCGAGCAAGTAAAATCCTATTACACCTGTGCAATTGAGCGGCAGGACGGCATGGTTCAGGTTTTGAGACATTGCGGGTATACGGTCATCTTCCTCGTGGTGCTGGCAGAGAGCCTGGGGCTGCCGGTCCCCAGTTTCCCATTTATCCTGATTGGCGCCGCCCTGGCGGCAGAATTGCATTTCCACCTGGCCTACGTTGTGGTGCTTAGCGTGCTCTCCGCGCTTTCGGGAGACTCTGTTTGGTACCTTCTTGGAAAACTTCGCGGCCGGTCGATTCTCCGGAAACTGTGTTCCCTGTCCCTGAGCCCTGATTCCTGCGTAGGCCGCACGGAAGATTTCTTCGCCCGAAACGGTCTGAAGACTCTGCTCTTCGCCAAGTTCATACCCGGTTTGGCTACGGTCGCCTCCCCTTTGGCTGGGATGCTTAAGACCTCTTACCCTCGCTTTGTGCTGTTCGATCTGGGTGGGATCAGCCTCTGGGTAACGTCCGCGGTGTTGTTAGGGCTGGGCTTTCGGGCACAGGTTGAGTGGCTGCTCGGCTGGTTGGCGGCACTCGGAAGGACCAGTGCCTTGATTCTGACCCTCCTCCTGGCGGGGTGGTTTCTTTTGAGATGGTTTGAGCGCCGGCGATTCTTCCGGCTGCTCGAAAAGTCGCGCATTTCTCCGCAGGACTTGAAGCGACGCCTCGCGCAAGGCGAGAATCTGGTCATAGTTGATCTGCGGTCTGACCTCGCCTACCAGCAACAAGGCTCGAGGATTCCAGGCGCGATCCACATTCCTCCTGGTGAATTCCATCGTCGCAACGGTGAAATCCCGAAAGACCTCCCGGTAGTCATGTACTGCACTTGACCGAACGAGGCTACCAGCGCCAGGATGGCGCTGCTACTCAAGGGAAAAGGATACAAGGTTATTTGGCCACTGCTCGGTGGTTTTGACGCTTGGCTGGAGCTTGGCTACCCCACGGAATCCCCCGACGCGCGGGATGGCTCTCCTGATCGCGTCTCTGACCCAGGCCCCCAAGTCTCAAAAGAGCAAGACAACTCTTGGGCCTGAGGTGTACTCTATCTACTAAGGGGAAGTTGCTGCCAGGTTTGTGCGTAGGGCTCGAGAAGGGATCACCAACTTATGACCAGGAAAGCAGTTGCGGGAATACTGACGGTGGTTGTTGCGGGCTTATTCGCCGTCCTGGCGGCGGCTGCGGATCAGCCCCTGAACGCCGACGATGTGACCCTGCTGCTTCTTGGAGGTTCTCCGTCGCCAAAGATCATCACGCTAGTTAAACAACGAGGCGTCAGTTTTAAGATGAACCCGGATCTGGCTAAGAAATTCCACGACTCTGGAGCCAGTGATGATTTGATCGATGCCCTGACCGATGCAGGTTCACAAGCCCCTGCCGCATCCTCCAGTCCAGCCACAGCCCCCGCCGCACAGAACCCAGCCGCGACGACACCTCCGGCCGTTTCTAATCCCGCAGAGGTGGATCGGAAGGTTTCAGAGACATTGGGCGGCCTCGAGAGTGATTCCGAGGGGCACGACCGGCCTTATGCGGCGCGTTTCTCGCTCGTTTCAATCACAGGACAGAAGATAGATTTGGCGGATTATAAAGGCAAGGTCGTCTTACTCAATTTCTGGGCGAGTTGGTGCCCACATTGCCGCAGAATGATTCCCTCGCTGGTGGGTTTGCACGACCAGTACTATAGCAAAGGGCTGCGGATCGTTGGTATCGCCGTAAGTGACCACAAGCAGGCCGTGGAGGAGTTTTACCAGCACGGCAACATCAGTTACCCCATCGCCATGGGCGATGCTTATACACGCAGGCTTTATGGCGGGGTCTCGGGTTTGCCGACCACGGTGCTGATCGGGCGGGACGGGCGGATCTATTCTAGATTCGAAGGTGAGCCGCGCGACATGGGCACGCTCGAGGAGAGGATCAAGCGCCTCTTAGCTCGGCCGGCAGGTAAGCCCGAGGCTAATCAGCAAACTGTAGCACAAGCCACTCCTCCCAACGGGCCGGCAGCCACTTCTCCGGCAATCGTGGTCGGAGCTTCATCACCTGTGCCTGCCGCCGCAAGCGAAGGCTCCTCGGCCGGTGCTCCTGGCGCTTCCCAGCAATCTGCTTCCCCTACTGTGCCGCCTGCCAGTTCCCCACCCGCCAACGTGAATCAGAA
>Ga0181532_10000629_pt1 | contig 35739 bp, 24 predicted proteins | sample PEATcosm2014_Bin_33_FD_119768 | JGI IMG/M metagenome (GOLD analysis project Ga0181532, IMG submission 119768) | Peatland microbial communities from MTU Mesocosm Facility, Houghton, MI, USA - PEATcosm2014_Bin11_30_metaG | ecosystem: Environmental > Terrestrial > Soil > Wetlands > Peat | place...
GCCAAGACTATTCACAAGGTGCTCGCGGGGGACATGGGCGAGGACTGGCGGGCCAGCTTCGCCGAGTTCGACGACTGGCCGACGGCCGCAGCCTCTATCGGCCAGGTGCACCGGGGCGTGTGGCACGACGGGCGCCCGGTTGCGGTCAAGATCCAGTACCCGGGCGCAGGCAAGGCGCTGATCAGCGATTTTAACCAGCTGAGCCGCCTGGCCCGGCTTTTCAGTGCGGTCCTGCCTGGCCTGGACGCCAAGTCGCTGCTCGCCGAGCTGCGGGAAAGGGTGGCAGAGGAGCTCGATTACCGGCTGGAAGCCACCTCCCAGGAAGCCTTCGCCGCTGCCTACGCGGGCGACCCGGATTTCTCCGTACCGCATGTGGTCGCCGCCACCGACCATGTGCTGGTCAGCGAATGGATGGACGGCACCCCGCTGGCCAGGATCATCGTCGGCGGCACGGCCGCTGAGCGGAACCGGGCCGGCATCATGCTCGTCCGTTTCCTCTTCTCCAGTCCTGGGCGGGTGGGCCTGTTGCATGCGGACCCGCACCCGGGCAATTTCCGGTTGCTCGCCGATGGGCGGCTTGGCGTGCTGGACTTCGGCGCCGTCGATCGGCTGCCGGACGGCTTCCCGCCCTTTTTCGGCAAGATGCTGCGGCTCATGCATGAAGGTGGTGACCTCGAAGAGGTCGAAGGCGAGTTCCGGTCGCACGGCTTTCTCCGCGAAGGCGTCAGCATTGACCTGGCGGCGCTGCGCGCCTTCCTGGCGCCGCTCGCCGAGCCGTCCAAGGTGGAGTCGTTCAAGTTCAGCCGCGAATGGCTGCGCGCTGAGGCGATGCAGATTTTGGACAAGCGTGCATCCGGCGTTGTGCGGCGGCTCAACCTGCCGCCCTCCTACATACTTGTCCACCGGGCCGCCACGGCTGGCGTGGGCGTGCTCTGCCAGCTCGAATGCGAGGGGCCGTTCCGGGCCGAAGTGCTCAGATGGATGCCGGGATATACCGACCCTCCCAAGCCTGTGCCAGCGTCCCAGCCGGCTTCTGCCCCGTCGGCCCAGCCGGCTTCTGCCCCGTCGGCCCAGACAACCGAACCCGCGCCGCCGGTCGGGCAGGCAGGGCCGGTAAGCTCCGCCCAGCCGGCTTCTTCCCCGTCGGCCCAGACAACCGAACCCGCGCCGCCGGTCAGGCCGACCGGGCCGGTAAGCTCCGCCCAGCCAGCAGAATCTCCATCGCAGGTAAGATCGGCACGGCCGATACGGCCTGGGCGGCCAGCCAGACCAGACCAGATAACGTGGCAAACCGTGAAGTGGGAGGACATCATGGCCAAGCTGCCGCGCCCCCAGGCGCCTGCGAGATTCCGCGCCATATTCCCGGACCTGGCCGATTGGCTAGAGGCGCCGTGGACGGGCCCGCTGCCGTTCATGGCGGCCCAGACGTTCCGGGTCGAGGAAGTGGCCCAGGACGACCGCTACGTGATCCGGGCCGAGCTTCCGGGCCTGGACCCGGACGAGGACATTGAGGTCACCGTCGATGGCAGGAACCTGACGATCCAGGCGGAGCGTCGCCAGGAGGACAGCGGGCCCTCTCGCTCAGAGTTCCGTTACGGCTCGCTTACCCGGCTGGTCAGGCTGCCGGCCAGGGTGGACCCCAAGGACATCACCGCCCGCTACGAGAGGGGAGTCCTCGAGGTCAGCGTCCCGATCCGTGACGTGAAGCCCGAAGGCACCCGGGTCCCGATCGAGCAAGCAGACGACCCCGAGCACAAACCACCGGACGCGGCTGCTGCAGGACTAGTCCCGGGTCAGGAACCGTAGCCGCGCTGCCCGCGCGTCCCATGAGTAGACGACCACTGTCCCGGCGATGACGTCGTGCAGTGCCCGGCGCCGGCCGCCCAGCAGGATGCCCACGAACCCCAGCCCCAAGAGCAGAAAGCTCAACGGGAATGCCAGCGTGCGCACGACCGCCTGGCGGTGGGTTGGGTAGGTGCCATCGTCGCGCACGACCCGCACGCCGAACACCGCCATGCCGGCGGTCCTGCCGTTCGCGGACCAGCAAGCGGCGAAGTAGATGAAGGCCCAGACCGCATACGCGACGATCACCCAGATGTCGCCCCTGTTCCAGGCGATGCTCCTTCCGGTCAGCACCTTCGCCGCGAACGTGATGGCGGCCAGGATGAGAAGGAAGACGCCGATGCTGACCCCCACGTCTACGGCGAAGGCGACAAAACGCGACGCGAAACCCGAATACTTCCCCAGCAGGCCCGTCTGGATGACGATCGGGGCCCCGGAGGGCGTGGCATCGCCTGCCGCATGTGCCGTCATGACCCTGCCTTTGCCGGTAGCCCGCCGGGCGGCCCCGGCGGGCCGGGCGGGCCCGGCGGGCCGGTGTAAGGGCGGCGGCGAAGCCGCCCCATCCAGCGGGCGATGAACTCGTCGAGCTCGACGACATGGCTGCGGACGGCGTCGAGCGCTTCGCTCGCGACCCCGCTGGAGGATCTGGCGATGATGGCGCCGAGGTCGGTATTCTCGACCAGCGTGTCGACGTCGATGCGCCCGAGGACGGCATTCAGGTCGATCCGGTCCAGCAGCGCATTCAGATCGACCTCGTCCAGCAGCGCATTCAGGTCGACCTCGTCCAGCAGCGCATTCAGATCAACCTCGTCCAGCAGCGCATTCACATCCAGCGCGGAAACCACAAGGTCGACTGCACGCTCCGCGAGGGCCTGGGTCAGCGCCTCGCTGCGCGAGACCAGCCGGCCATCCACCGGGCGCCGCCGTCCAAACTGATCCACAAGATAAGTATTGCCGCGCTCTCCGAGCCCGGATCACCCCGTAGGGGTGAGCCGGTAGGGGTGAGCCGCCAGATACGGGCGGCTTGACGCTGATCTTCTCCGCGGGCAATGACGCCATCGGGGTGCCGCCAGCCGGTAACGGCCTCCGGGCTGACCCGGGAATCGGGCGACACGCCCGGGCGGGTCCTTCGGCGGGGACGGGATGTTCGTTAGCGTGGTCATCATGGCGACCCGTGCGCCCAAGGGCTACACCCGCCCGCGCGGCGGCAGTTCCGAGAATGTCCGCGCGGAGCCGGATCGGCCTGCCCGGCGCAAAGCCAGCACCACGGGTCGCCCCGGGCAGTCCCGTTCGGGATCCGGATCGGCCTCGGCGCGCCGGGGCAGCTCGTCCACCAACCGCAACCCGCGCAAAAGCAACGGGCGCCGCGCCGGCAGACGGCGGCCGCCGGCGCGACCCAAGCCCCGCGACCCCATCCTGATCCTGATCCAGTGGATCGGGCACGCGCTCGCGGCGGCGTGGATGGTGGTGGCCGGCAGCGTCGGCTTTACGGCGCGGCGGTTCGGGCGCAGCGCGCGCGACCTCGATCCCGAGCACCGCCGGGACGGGGTCGGGCTGCTCTGGCTGGGCATCGCGATCGTGCTCGCGGCCAGTATCTGGTGGCGGATGGACAACCCGGTCGGCCGGTCCATCTCGGCGTTCGTGCACGGCGGCGCCGGGTCGGTGGCCTGGCTGACGCCCGTGCTGGCCGCGCTGCTGTCCTGGCGGTACCTGCGCCATCCCGACCGTAACGCGCAGACCGGCCGCGTCATCATCGGCTGGTCCGCGCTGAGCATCGGCGTGCTCGGCCTGGTGCACATCGCCAACGGCACGCCCGCGCCCTCCGACGGCGCCGAGGCCATGCGGCACGCCGGCGGCCTGATCGGATTCGCCGCGTCCGCCCCGCTGGCCAAGGTGCTGACCGCGTGGGTCGCGGCGCCGATCCTCGCGCTGATCGCGGGCTTCGGCATCCTGGTCATCTCGGGGACCCCGGTGCACCGGATTCCCGAGCGCATCGAAGAGGCGCGCGTGTTCTTCGGCCGCCGGACCCGTGTCCTCGGCGACGACGAGGATTACAGCGAGGAGTTGGGCGAGGACGGCGAGAAACGCGGCGAGCTCGAAGGCGGCGGCCGGCGGATCCGCGGCCAGCTGGCCCGGGCCGCCCGCGGGGCCCGTGGCGCCCGCACCGCGATCGAGGGCGGCGAGCACCTCAGGCCCTACGACTCGCCCGTGCTGAGCCCGGACAAGCGGCCCCGTCGCGGAACCGTGGAGGATCCCGCCGCCGGCCTCGGCGACACCCCCGCGCCATCGGCGGGAGAGACGGCCGGCCAGGAAGCCGATGCGGGGATGCTCGAAGCGCTCGGTTTCTTGCCGGGGACCACCGTCGGCGATCACCCCGGCGATCCCGCGCTCTCGTCCGCGGCCGGGGGGCCCGGGAACGCCGCGTCCTTGCCCGTTACCCCGCCGGCGCCGCACGAGCCGTTCCGGCGGCCCGAGCAGCTGACGCTGACCGGAGCGGCCGACGGCAGTTACACGCTGCCCCCGGCCGCGCTGCTACGGCCCGGCTCCGCCCCCAAGGCCCGGACCAAGGCCAACGACACCATGGTGGCCGCCCTGTCGGAGGTCCTGGAGCAGTTCAACGTGGACGCGCAGGTCACCGGGTTCACCCGGGGCCCCGCCGTGACGCGGTACGAGATCGAGCTCGGGCCCGCGGTGAAGGTCGAGCGGGTCACCGCGCTGTCCAGGAACATCTCCTACGCGGTCAAGAGCGCGGACGTGCGGATCATCTCCCCGATCCCGGGCAAGTCCGCGATCGGGGTGGAGATCCCGAACCTCGACAAGGAGATCGTCAGCCTCGGTGACGTGCTGAAGTCGCAGGTGGCGATCACCGACCACCACCCGATGGTGGTCGGCCTGGGCAAGGACGTCGAGGGCCACACGGTCGTGGCCAACGTGGCCAAGATGCCGCACATGCTGATCGCCGGAGCCACCGGAAGCGGCAAGGCGCTCGCGCTGGACACACCAATTCCGACCCCCCGCGGCTGGTCAACAATGGGCCAGGTCCAGCCCGGTGACGAGGTCTTCGACGAAAACGGTCGGCCCTGCACCGTGACCGCCGCAACGCCCGTCATGCTCGGCAGGCCGTGCTATGAAGTCGAGTTCTCCGACGGCACGGTTATTGTGGCGGATGCTGAACATCTCTGGAAGACGAGCACGGCGCTCGGCCGCCAGCAGAGCACGCGGCCACCGAAAAACGTCCCGCGCTGGAACCCCGAAGACGTTGCTCGCGTCGTGCGCCGGGCGGCCGAGGTGGCCAGTGAGCCGGACAGGCCGGTGACCACGGCCGAGGTAGTCTCCGACGTGGGAGCGCCATTCCGGAACATTCTCCTCCAGATTGCATGCACACTGGCCAAAGAGGGCCGCAACGCTCGCCAGGCGTACCGCCGCAACGGTCGGGAAGTCACATTCTGGACGCAGACGTATTCACGTCAGCTGATCTACAAGACGCTCGCGGTACGCGCGGCACGTCCCGTCAATGCGGGCAAGCCAGTCGACGCGGATCCCGTGACCACCGAGCAGATAGCGGCGACGCAGCGAGTGTATGGTCGCGTCAACCATGCTGTCGCTTTGTGTGGCCCGCTCGACTATCCCGAGCGGGATCTGCCGGTGGCTCCGTACACATTCGGTTGCTGTCTCGGCGACGGGCGGGCCGGCGGTGCCGACATCACCAGTGCCGACCCGGAACTCCTCGATCACATTCGCAACGACGGGTACGTCGTCTCACATCACCCCAGTACCAAGTTTCAGTACACGATCTCGAACCGCCCCGAGCGCGAGCGGCGCATCGCCGAAGCGCTTGATCTCGCGGAACAGGGGATGAGCGTCGCCGGAGCAGCGGCCCACGTCGGTGTCGGGCCTTCGGCCGTGCTCCGGGCAGCGGGTGGCCGTTTTCCACCAGGGCGCAGGGGAAGCTTTGTACCGCTCTCTCCTCGCCGTGAGCGCTACCGGACCATGAGTGAGATCTTCCGCGAGGTGGGACCAAAGCGCATACCCGAGGCGTATCTGCATGCCTCCATCTCCCAGCGCCGGGCCTTGCTAGCAGGCCTGCTTGATACAGATGGCTATTGCAGTCCTCAGGGGACGGTTGAGTTCGCGGTCACCAACCGGGATCTCGCGCATGGGGTATTGGAATTGGTGCTGGGCCTCGGATATAAGGCAACACTCCGGACGAAGCCTTGTAAAGGACGCACGGAGAGCACGTCGACTGTTTACACCGTCGCCTTCACTCCGTGCGAGCCGGTGTTCAAGCTCAGCCGGAAGCTGGCGCGGCAGCGCCAGGTCGAGCCAACGAGCACGGCGCGGCGACTGTACATAGTCGATGTACGGCCGGTCGAATCGGTGCCGGTTCGCTGCATCGAAGTGAGCAGCCCCAGTCGCCTTTACCTTGCTAGCCGTTCATGTATCCCCACGCACAACTCGGTGTGCATCAACGGGCTGATCACCTCGGTGCTGACCCGGGCTACCCCGGACGAGGTGCGGTTGATCCTGGTGGACCCCAAGCGGGTTGAGCTGAGCATCTACGAGGGCATCCCGCACCTGATCACTCCGATCATCACCAGTCCGAAGAAGGCGGCCGAGGCGCTGGACTGGGTGGTGGGGGAGATGGAGCGGCGCTACGACGACCTGGCTGCCTCCGGGTTCCGGCACGTGGACGACTTCAACAAGGCGGTGCGGGCCGGCAAGCTAACCGCGCCGCCTGCCAGTGAGCGGGTGTACCAGCCCTATCCCTACCTGCTGGCCATCGTGGACGAGCTGGCCGACCTGATGATGGTCGCGCCGCGCGACGTGGAAGATTCCGTCGTCCGGATCACCCAGCTCGCGCGGGCCGCCGGCATCCACCTTGTGCTGGCCACCCAGCGGCCGAGCGTGGACGTGGTCACCGGGCTGATCAAGGCCAACGTGCCGTCCCGGCTCGCGTTCGCCACCTCCAGCCTGACAGACAGCCGGGTCGTCCTCGACCAGCCCGGCGCGGAAAAGCTGGTCGGGCAGGGCGACGCACTGTTCCTGCCGATGGGCGCGAGCAAGCCGATGCGGCTGCAGAACGCCTTCGTCTCGGAGAAAGAAATCCGGGATATCGTCGCGCACTGCAAGAAGCAGGCCGAGCCGGCGTACCGCGAGGACGTGGCGGCCGCGCCCGAACGGTCCCGGGAGATCGACTCTGAGATCGGCGATGACCTCGAACTGCTGGTCCAGGCGGCCGAGCTGATCGTCAGCACCCAGTTCGGTTCGACGTCCATGCTCCAGCGCAAGCTGCGCGTCGGCTTCGCCAAGGCTGGCCGGCTGATGGACCTTCTGGAGTCCCGGGGTATCGTCGGGCCCAGTGAGGGCTCCAAGGCGCGGGACGTGCTCATCAAACCCGACGACCTGGGCGAGGTGCTCAGCTCGCTCCGTGGCGACTGAGCAATGGCGTTGGAGGCAGCTTGCGGGGGGTCACCGGGGGTCCATTCAGGGTACGGGTTCCAACGAGAAGTCCTGAGGGGCTCGCTGGGCCCGGGGTCCGGGCGGCTCAGCGTCCCGATTCGCGAAGGTCGTTGGTCCCTGTCCAGATCCTGGCGTACCGGTAACAGTAGCTTTACCTCCGGTAACCAATGGGATGCCTACACTTGGTGATGGCTCCCGTACGCGGAGACGACATGTACGACGAAAGCCGTTGGAGGCGCAGCGTGAGTATCGGTGACACGCTGGCGGAGGCGCGCCGACAGTCCGGTCTTACCGTGACGCAGGTCAGCGAGCGGACCCGCATCAGGGAAACGATCATCCGGGGCATCGAGCAGGACGATTTCTCGGCCTGCGGCGGCGACTTCTACGCCCGGGGGCACATCCGAAGTATCGCCGCCGTGGTCGGCGCCGATCCCGACCCGCTGATCCGCGACTACGACGCGGAGCATGGTGCCCTGGAGGCGATCAGGGCGGCCGACGTGTTCGAGCCGTCGAGGCCGCTGCGGATCAGGGAACGGCGGTCGCTGAACTGGAGCGTCGCCATGATCATCGCACTGCTGGTCGTCGTCGGTTATGGCGCCTACCACCTCGTGTCGTCGTCGTCCTCCCACCCGAAGCCCGTGGCGGCTGCGACGCCAATCCCGTCGCGCAGCGCTCCCTCCCCGTCCCCGACGGCCTCACCCACCGCCCCGGCCGCATCCCACGACGTGGTCATCCAGCTGACCGCGGTCGAGGACTGCTGGGTCTACCTGACCAATGACCAGGGCAGCACGATCTACAGCGGGGTTGTTCCGGCCGGTTCCACTCAGAGGTGGAAGGAGAGGCAGGCGGTCAACCTGCGCCTCGGCAACCCGGCCGGCGTCGTGCTGACCGTCAATGGGAAGAAGGATTCGCCCGGCACCAGCCAGCCGGTGACCCTCACTCTCGGGCCGGCCAAGAGGGTCTCCGGACAGGCCTCCGGACAGGCCTCCGGTCAGCCCGTGTCGGGAAGCACCAACTAGTCCGGCTGACGAACGCCGCACCCGTGGCGGTGCCGTAATCTGCCGGTGTGCCTTCTACACCCCCCGGGCCTGCCAGCGTCCATGCTCCGGGTCTGCCCGCTCCGGATGACGGCCGTGGCGGCCGCCGCACCGTCAGTCTCGTTACGCTCGGCTGCGCCCGTAATGAGGTCGACTCCGAGGAACTGGCCGCCCGGCTGGCCGCAGGCGGCTGGGAGCTCGCCGCTGACGGCCAGGACGCGAGCGTCGTCATGGTCAACACCTGCGGTTTCATCCAGGCGGCCAAGCAGGAATCCATCGACGAGCTGCTCAGCGCGGCCGAATCGGGGGCCAAGGTCGCGGCCGTCGGCTGCCTGGCCGAACGGTACGGCAACGAGCTGGCCGACGCGCTGCCTGAAGCCCAGATCCTCAGCTTCGACGACTACGGCGATATCGCGGCCCGGCTCGACGACGTCCTGGACGGCCGGCGCAAGGTTCCGCATACCCCCCGCGACCGTCGTACGCTGCTCCCTCTCAGCCCGGCCGCCCGCGCCGCCCGCGGTGCCGGGACCGGCCCCTCGGCGGCCCGGACTAGCCCCTCGGCGGCCGCGACCGCCCCTTCGGCGACCGGGATCGCACCCTCGGGGGCCGGGATGGGCGACCTGCCGGCCGGGGTCGCCCCGCCGTCCGGGCCCCGCACGATGCGCCGCCGCCTGTCGCACGGGGTCGTGGCGCCGCTCAAGATCGCTTCCGGCTGTGACCGGCGCTGCTCGTTCTGCGCGATCCCCGCCTTCCGCGGGGCCTACCTGTCGCGCCGCCCGAACGAGCTCCTCGCCGAAGCCGGGTGGCTGGCCGGCCAGGGCGTCAGGGAGCTCTACCTGGTCAGCGAGAACTCCACCTCCTACGGCAAAGACCTCGGCAACCTGCGTCTCCTGGAGGAGGTACTGCCCTCGCTGGCGGCGACCCCCGGCATTGGGCGGGTCCGGATCAGCTACCTGCAGCCGGCCGAGCTGCGGCCCGGTCTCATCGAGGCCATCGCCGGCACGCCGGGCGTGGCCCCGTACTTCGACCTGTCCTTCCAGCACGCCAGCGGCCCGCTGCTGCGCGCGATGCGCAGGTTCGGCGACCGCAAGCGTTTCCTTGAGCTGATCGACCGGATCAGGACCGTCAGCCCGGAGGCGGGCATCCGCTCCAACTTCATCGTCGGGTTCCCCGGTGAGACCGCCGAGGACCTGCATGAACTAGAGCTGTTCCTCAGCAGCGCGCGGCTGGACGCGATCGGTGTCTTCGGCTACTCCGACGAGGACGGTACCGAGGCCGCGTCGCTCCCGGGCAAGCTCGATGAGGCAGCGCTGGCCCGCCGCGTCGAGGAGGTCGCCGACCTCGCTGAGGAACTGATGTCGCAGCGGGGCGCCGACCGTATCGGCGAGACAGTCGAGGTGCTCATCGAAGAGCGTCTCGGCGACGGCCTGTTCGAGGGCCGTGCGGCTCACCAGGCCCCCGAAGTCGACGGCGGGACCACCGTCCAGGCCAGCGCGGATCTGGTCCCAGGCCAGCTCGTCCGGGCCACCGTCGTGTCGTCCGACGGCGTCGATCTCGTGGCCACGGCCACGGTCCCCTCCGGCTCGGGCGGGGCCACGGAGCTCCTGGCGGCACGCCCACTGGCGGATCGGCATTGACCTCCCCCGGGGCGGCTTCACAGCCACCCGGGCCGCCAGGGGCGGCTCAGCGGCCCTCCGGGCCTGCCCAGGTGCCGGTGCCGGCTGCTCCGCTCGGCTCGGCCACCGAACCGGGCACCGCGGCCGCACCCGGGCCTGTCGCCGGACCCGCCCTCATGAACGTGGCGAACGTGCTGACCATGGTGCGCGTCATCCTGGTGCCCGCCTTCGTCGCCTGCCTGGTCGCCGGGGGAACCACGTGGCGGATCGCGGCCTTCGTGCTGTTCTGGATCGCTTCCGCGACGGATTTCCTGGACGGGCGGCTGGCCCGCCAGCGCGGGCTGGTCACCGACTTCGGTAAGGTCGCCGACCCGATCGCGGACAAGGCCCTGACCGGAGCGGCGCTGATCACCCTGTCGGTGATGCACGAGCTGTCCTGGTGGGTCACGGCGGTGATCCTGGTCCGCGAGGTCGGGGTCACGCTGCTGCGCTTCGCCGTCATCAAGCGCGGCGTGATCGCGGCCAGCCCGGGCGGCAAGCTCAAGACCCTGCTGCAGATGGTGGCGATCAGCCTGTACATATTGCCCGGGCCGTTCGGCGTGGCGCGCCCGGTCATGATGGGCTTGGCGGTCGCGGTGACACTGGCGACCGGCGCCGACTATGTTCTGCGTGCGGCCCGCCTGCGCCGCGCGACCGCGGCACCGTCATTACGGGGAGGCATGGGGCGGCCGCCACCGCGAGACCGGGGAGAAGAATGACCGAAAATGGGGCGGTTAGCGACGATACGAGAGTGCTGGCCGAACAGGTGATCACGCTGTTGCGGGACGCCGGGCAGACCGTCGCCGCCGCCGAATCCCTGACCGGGGGCCTCGTCGCGGCGGGGCTGACCGCGGTCCCCGGGGCGTCCTACGCGGTTCGCGGCGGGGTTATCGCCTACGTGACCGAGCTGAAGGCCGTCCTGCTCGGCGTCCCGCGGGCGATGCTGGACGCGCACGGCGCGGTGTACCCGGGCGTGGCCGTGGCCATGGCAGACGGCGTGCGCCAGCGGCTGGGCGCCACGTTCGGCGTGGCCACCACCGGGGTGGCGGGCCCGGACCCGCAGGACGGCCAGCCGGTCGGGACCGTCCACATCGCGGTCAGCGCGGACGACGACACGGTGGTTCGCACCCTTGCGCTTGGCGGGGACCGAGAACGGATCCGTAGGCTGACGGTAGAGCGGTCGCTTGCCCTCCTGCTCGGCCGTCTCCGGGAAGACATCCGGTGATTACAGCGTTACGTCAGAAGCGAAACGGATCGTTGTGGACTCCCGGACTGTCCATAGGTGCAGGTACCGTGGAGGATAACGGTTCTGCCCCGGGAAGGAGTTCGACGATGGTTTTGCTTCGTCACTTGCTCGGTGACGTGCTGCGTCGGCTACGCCTGCGGCAGGGTCGGACCCTGAGAGAGGTGTCAGCCTCGGCTCGCGTCTCACTGGGCTACTTGTCTGAAGTTGAGCGGGGCCAGAAAGAGGCTTCCTCCGAGCTGCTGGCCGCAATCTGCAGCGCGCTGGGGACACCCCTTTCCCAGGTCTTCCGCGAAGTTGCTGACAACTTCGCGCTGGCCGAACTGCAGAACGAGCCGGTGCTGGAGGCGCCGCGGGAGCCGAAGCTTCCCGCTGGCAGCGAGATCCCCATCGGCGTAGTACGCAACGCCGGATTCAGCTCCGAGGATATGACCTCCGGCCCGGCTGGCGAGTTCGGCGTGGCAGATCCCCGCGTACGTGAAGTGACCGACATGGTGCCGGTGTAACCGCGCCAGTACAGATACCCGCAGGCGGCGGGCGCGGCGGAACCGCGCCCGCCGTTTGCATATCCGGAGGCCGTCTATCCGGGAAGACCCCAATCCAGGGGCAGGCCTATCTGGGTCCCCTGGCGTCAGATCCAGGCCCTTGGGTTGTCGATGAGCAGCCGCACGCTGGCCGGCAGCTCGCCTGCGATGATGTGGCCGAGCGTCACCTCTTCGAGGATGGCGCGCTCGTTAGCCCGCAGGGCGATCCAGACCTGCTGAAGGGGCTCGGCCGCCCCGGGGTACTCGATGTTCTCCGGGCGCTCGCCGCGGACGCCGAGCAGCGGACCGTCGATGGCGCGGATGATCTCGGCCAGCGAGATCTCGCTGGCGGGCCGGGCCAGCCAGAAGCCGCCCTCCGGTCCCCGCTGGCTGCGGATCAGGCCCGCCCGCCGGAGCTGCGTCAGGATCGTCTCCAGGAACTTGCCGGGAATCTGCTGCGCGCGCGCGATCCGATCCGCCGTCACGTGGCTATCGGTAGCGGCGGCGAGTTCGATTGCCGCGCGCAACGCGTAGTCGGCGCGGGCTGAAAGCCGCATGACCAGCATTATGCCGCCTCACGGTCCCAAAATCCGCATCGACCCGCGGCCGAGTTCGTTTGCCAGCGGGCGGCCGGCAGGCCAATCTGGTGGAAAACCTGCCTATGAACCCGCCCGGGACCGGCTTTTGAATCAGCCCGGACCGGCTCTCACGGAGGGAAGCTCGTGACCGGACCCGCACAGCCACCGGTGCCAGAAGGAGAGCTACGCGTCTCGGATCAGGACCGCGACCGGACGCTCGAGGTGCTCGGCCAGCACGCGGCGGCTGGCCGGCTGACGCTGGACGAGCATGAGGAACGTGCGTCCCTGGTCCTCGCGGCTAAGACCAGAGATGACCTGACGGCGGTGACCCGTGACCTGCCGGCCGTCGACGAGGCTGCGCCCGTGCCCCAGTTGGCCCCGGCCGGCCCGGCACCGCGGCCCAAGGCAACCCGGTGGTTCGTCGCGATCATGGGCGGCTCGCACCGGCGGGGACGGCTCCGGCCCGCGTCGGTGGTGAACGCGGTCGCCATCATGGGCGGCGACGAGATCGACCTGCGAGACGCCGAAATCGACGCCCACGGGCTCACTCTGAACATGTTCGCGATCCTGGGTGGCTCGACGATTTACCTGCCGAACTCCGTCGATGTGGAAATCAGTGGCTTTTCGATCATGGGCGGCAACACCGAACGCGGGACCGGGTACGAGCCGCGCCCCGGTGCGCCGGTCGTGCATATCCGGAGCTACAACCTCATGGGCGGTAACACGATCTGGCGCCTGCCGCCGGAGGCGCGGGGCCGGTCGCTCAAGGAGAGCCGCAAACTGGCCCGGGCCGCCGAACGCGGCCGCCTGACCGCTGGCTGACCGCCCGGGTGGCCCAGGCGCGGGCCGGCCCGGGCGGGAAGCCCCGGCCGGTCACGCTGCTAAGGCCGGGCGCCGACAGCTGGGGGGGATAGCCGCCGGCGCCCGGGGCTTTCAACGGTCTCAGCCATGCGGTGTGCTCAGCTCTTTGAGCCGGTGTTGAGCACGTTCCGCCGCCGAGTGTTGGCGTTATCGACAGTAGCGGTGAAGTTGGCTCCCTGCACGAGGGACTTCATCATCGCAGAGATGATCTGGTCCGTGGTGTCAGCAGTAGCCCACCTCTTCGCCTTGAGCGGTGAGATGTGAGTGACCGTCGCCGCCTTGGCGAAACCGGACATGACCTGGCTGCCCGGGTACGGGTCACCGCTCAGCTGCGACGTGTACGGCGGGAGAAAACCTGCAGGCCGTTCGACGTACAGGTCGAGCCTGGTACGGGTCGAGCTTGCCCAGCGCGAGGTCCTCGTCGTCCCGCCCGGCCGGGCCGGCGCGCGTGGCGGGCTTGGCGATAGATTTTCTGGGTCTCACTGCTGGCTCTCCTTCCCCCCGGGGGAGGACGCTGTAGAGGCAGGGGAGATAGAGATATGGCCGTACCGAGAAAACTAATCGGAAACCTTCCTATAAAATAGTGCCGTCACCGGATCGAAATACCCGGTCCGCGGCACTGGGGCCAGGGCACAGGGAGAGGGACCGCGATGGAGCGCCGACCGGGTACGCCAAGTCTGCTGCGCGAGCTTAACGACCGCGCCGCCCTTGACCTGCTGCTTCCCGGAACTCCGCTGACCCGGACCCAGATCAGTGAGCAGACCAGGGTCTCCAAGGTCACCGTGGCCCAGATGCTGGCCCGGCTGGAGGAGCGCGGCCTGGTCACGGTCGTCGGCCAGCAGGAAGGCGGCCGCGGGCCGAACGCCGCTCTCTACTCCGTCGTCCCCGCCAGCGCCTACGTCGCCGGGCTCTACGTGGAACTCGACGGCGTGAGCGCCGGGGTCGCCGACGTCACCGGGCGCATGGTCGCCGAGGTCAGCGTCAACCCGAACGGCGCGGCCAACCCGGTCGAGCTGGTCCGCGGTGCGGTTGACCGTGCCTGCCGGACCGCCGGCGTGGAGATGAGCCGGCTGAGCGCATTCGTGATCGGGAGCCCGGGCGTCGTCGACCCGAAGACCGGCGATCCGCGTCTCGCGATCAATCTGCCCGACTGGCACGTGGGCGTCCTCGGCGCGCTGCGCGGTGCGCTGAACCGGCCGGTGATCATCGAGAACGACGTCAACCTGGCCGCCCTGGCCGAGCGTTCCGTCGGGGCCGCGCGGGGCCTGGAGGACTTCGTGCTCGTGTGGATCGGCGGCGGCCTCGGGATGGCGGCCTTCCTGGGCGGCAAGGTGCACCGGGGCGCCGCCGGGGCCGCGGGTGAGATCGGCTACCTGCCCGTGCCCGGCGCGCCGCTGCAGGAGGACGTCCGGCACCCGGCCGCCGGCGGCCTGCAGTCGCTGGTCGGCGCCAGCGTGGTCCGGATGCTGGCCGGTGTCTTCGGCTTCGGCGCCCCCACCGCCGGCGAAGCGGTCCGCGCCGCCGTCCGGGCCGCCGGGGAGCGCCGCGCCGGCGCCAACAGCAGCGCGTCCCGGAACGGGAGCAAGACGTCCGGCGTGTCCGGCCCCTCCGCCCGCGCCCACGAGTTCCTCGGTGAACTGGGCCGCCGTGTCGCGATCGGCGTCGCCTCGGTGTCCGTCGTCCTCGACCCCGGGCTCGTCGTCCTCGGCGGCGACGTCGGCCTGGCGGGCGGCGCCGCCCTCGCCGACCGGGTCGCGGCCGAGGTCGCCCGCATCTGTCCGGCCAGCCCCCGCGTCGTGCCCACCGCCGTCACCGGCGCGCCGGTGCTGCGCGGCGCCATGCTCGCCGCCGTCGACCAGGCCCGCACCGACCTCCTCGGCTCCGTCTGACAAGAGAGCGTTCGGCTGCTCATCCGTACCGGCGCAGTTCGTGGAAGAATTCGTCGATGGCGTGCAGCTGGCCGGAGCGGACGGCCTCGTCGTAGACGTATTTGCCCACCGCGAGGTCGAGCACTCCGAGGCCGAAGGGCGAGAACACCACCGGCCGGTCCGCCGGTACCGTTACCCGCCCGGCCATCACGTCGTTCAGCGTGCCGTGCAGGAAGTCCCGGTTGCCCGTGAGCTGTTCGGCCAGATGCGGCGAGGTGCTGGCCTTCAGGCAGTGCTCGATGTCGTCGACGATGTTGGCCGAGGCGAGCAGGATCTCCGGCGCGAGATCGCGCAGCGACACGTGCAGGACCAGCGGGTTGTGCTCGAACCATGACAGGTCGCTGACGTGCGGCTGACCGGCGGTGGTGGCGAAGATGATCAGGTCGCTGGAGCGGATCAGCTGCTCCGCGCTGTCGTACACGGTGATCCGGCTGGCGGTACCCGGCTGCTCGAGGTAGCCGCGGAAGCCGGCCGCGCTGTCGGCGGATAGGTCGTGCACGCCGATCTCTTCGAATGACCAGCCGGTGCCGGCCAGGAAGGTGTGGATATAGCGGGCGATCAGGCCCGCCCCGAAGAACCCGACGCGCGCCGGGCGCGCCCGGCTGCGGCTGAGCCAGTCGGCCCCCGACGCGGCCAGCGCGGCCGTCCTGGTGGCGCTGATGATCGAGGCTTCCAGGCAGGCGAAGGGGTAGCCGGTGTCATGGTCGTTGAGGATCAGCACGGCCGACGCTCTCGGGAGGCCGGCTGTCACGTTCTGCGGGAAGCTGGAGATCCACTTCAGGCCATCGACCCGGAGCTGGCCGCCGATCGAGGCGGGCAGCGCAATGATCCGGGAGGACGGGCGGTCGGGAAATCGCAGGAAGTAGGACGGCGGGTTCACCGAATCACCGGCGCTGTGCAGCCGGTACGTGGCCTCGGCCAGCTCCACGATCTGGTGCTCATGCCCCTGCAGCGCGTGCTGGACCTGGGCACCGCCGATCACCGCGAACGGTGGCACGGTGACCGGCCCCGGCATTGCGGACTCCGCGGCGGTGGGACCGGTGGCGGTCATCCGGCGGTCACCTCGATGGTCGGCGAGCAGTCCGCCAGGCGCACCGCGTCGGTCATCGCGACGAGCACTTCGCGCGGTCCATCGTAGGGCTCCCTGCTGTGCGCGGTGCGGATGTTGTCCACCAGCAGCAGGTCACCGGCCTGCCAGGGCTCGCGTGCGGTGTTGGCCTCGTAGACCTCGTTGAGCAGCTGCACGACGTCCTCGCCGATCGGGTCGCCGTTGCCGAAGCGGGTATTGAAGGGCAGCCCGTCGGCACCGTAGACGTCCACCAGGTACTCGCGCACCTCGGGGTCTATCGTCCGTTCGTTGAGAAAGGCGATCTGGTTGAACCAGCAGCGCTGGCCGGTGAGCGGGTGATGCACCACGGCGCTGCGGCGCTGCGTGGTGCGCAGTCCGCCGTCGGGTTGCCACTCGAACTCGATCGCGTTGGCCTGGCAGTAGCTCTCGACGGCGCCACGGTCATCGGTGCCGAACGCCGCAGCGACGGACGCCCCGATCTCCTCGTTGTAGTTGCGGGTGAGCAGCCAGCCCTCACGCTCGAACCGTTTGATCAACTCGGTGGGCAGCGCGCCGAGCACGGTCGGGGAGTCGGCCACCGCGGTGGCCCCGCCGTCGGTGGCCGCCGCCAGGCACGCGAACAGCATCAGACCGGGGAACTGAAGGGTGTAGCTCAGTTCGTGGTGCATGCACATTGGCTGGCCCGGCGGCCACTTCGATGAGGAGTACACTCCGCCGGGGTAGCTCCGCCGGGATGCGAAGGCTTCCTTCTCGGTCATCAGACCGGTGCCTAGCCGCTGGAAGACGGCACCAGTCCCGGCCGCGTCATGCAGGCCGAGGCCGCGGACCAGTACACAGCCGTGCTCGGCGACGATGGCGCGCAGCGCGTCGCGGTGCGCGGCCGCCCAGTCCGGCGCGTCGCCGGTGGTGGCTTCGGCCTGCAGCACCGGAGGTTTGCCGGGTCGCAGGTCCGCGTCAAGCAATGACGCGGGAGATGAGGACGACATCTCCATGTCCTTTCAGTTGCGCCGCCCGGGCCTGCCGTCGATCAGCCCGGCCAGGTCGGCGAGGATGGGGTGACGTGTGAGCTCTTTGAGCGATACTGCACGGTTCAGGGTGATCGCCAGCTTCACGGCCGACAGCGATGTGCCGCCCCGGTCGAAGAAGTGGTCGTGGCGGCTGATCTGGCCGGGTGGGATGCCGAGTACCTTCGCCCATGCGGCGGCCAGCCGCCGTTCGGCGGGGGTGCTCGGCGCCTGGTAGTCCTCCTCGGCAACGTCGAGTTCCCCGGCGAGCGCCGTCAGTGTCTTCGTGTCGATCTTGCCGTTGGCGGTCAGCGGGAGGTTTTCCTGCCAGTGGAACGCGGTGGGGACCATGTAGGCGGGCAGCGACCCGGCCAGCCGGTCTCGCAGGAGGGTGGCCTCGAGTGGCCGCTGGCCGCAGTAGAAGGCCACCAGGTGCTTGCTCTGGCCGGCCTGCCCGGCGACCACCACCGCGCCGTCCCGGACACCGTCCACCCGCAGCAGGGTGTTCTCGATCTCGCCGATCTCGATGCGGAATCCGCTGATCTTGACCTGGGTGTCCCGGCGGCCGAGGAACTCCAGCGTGCCGCCGGGCAGCCAGCGGCCATAGTCGCCGCCCCGGTAGAGCCGCTGGCCCGGGCGGTGCGGATCGGCCATGTAGGCCAGCCGGGTGCGCTCGGGGTCGTTGACGTAGCCGCGGCCTACGCAGACCCCGGAGAAGACGATCGCGCCGGGAGCGCCGAGCGGCACCGGTGACATGTGCTCGTCGACGACGTAGACGTGCACGTTGCTGACCGGGCGGCCGAGCGGGACCCGTTCGGTGTCCGGCGCCCGGTCCATGACCTCGTGGTTGGTGTCGTCGGAGGTCTCCGTCAGGCCGTACGCGTTGACCAGCTTGATGCCGGGTTCGGCCGTGAACCAGCGCTGTGCGAGCTCCTTCTTCAGCGCCTCGCCGGTGACCGACACGCACCGCAGGTCCGGCAGCTCATGCGGGTGCCGCTCCAGATGGGACAGGACGGCTTCAAGGTAGGACGGTACGACCTGCACGACGTTAACCCGGCCGTCAGCGATCGTGTCGACGAACCGCTCGACATCCAGGATCACCTCCTGCTCGACCAGCAGGGTCCGCCCGCCGGCCAGGAGCGCGGAAACCAGTTGCCACAGCGAGATGTCGAAGCACTGCGGCGCGGTCTGGGCGACCACCTGCCCCGCGCCGATGCCCAGGTCGCCAATCTTGGCCAACAGGTGGTTGAGCATGCCCGCGTGCTCGCACATCGCGCCCTTGGGCTCACCGGTGGAGCCGGAGGTGAAGTAGATGTAGGCGAGCTGGTCCGGCGCGACGCCGACGCCGAGATCCCCCACGGCATAGTCCTCCTTGCCGGCCGCGTCGATCAGCAGCGTCTGGACGCCGGGCAGCGAGCCGAGGGCCGCCTCCAGGGTGGCGGTGCTGCCGGGCTCGGTCAGCACCAGCCCGCACCCGGCCCGGGACAGCGTGGCCGCGATGCGGTCGGCCGGGAAATGCGGCTCGATGGGCAGGTACACGCCGCCCGCCTTGAAGACCGCCAGGACGGCGGCCATCCAGCCCAGGTTGCGTTCGGTCACCACCGCTACCACGCCTTCGCGGCTCAGCCCCCGCGCCAGCAGAGCCCGGCCCAGCCGGTTGGCCCGGGCGTTCAGCTCCCGGTAGCTCCATTGCCGGTCGCCGTGCACGGCCGCGACCGCGTCCGGGTGCGCCTTAACCTGCTGCTCGAACAGCTCATGGAACCGGCGGTCCGGCAGCTCCTTGCGCGGCCCGGCGAGCCCTTCGAGCTGGAAGTGCAGTTCCCCGGCCGACAGCAGGCTCTGCCGCCCGTGCTCGGCATCCGGACCGGCGGCGATCAGCGCGAGGGCGGTCAGGTGATAACCGGCGATCCTGGCCGCGCAGTCCGCGTCAAGTACGTCGGTCCGGTACCGCAGCCGCAGCACCAGCCGGCCGCCGCGCCGGCCGATCCCCACCCGCAGCACGGTGCCAGTGGCCAGCCCGCCGCCATCGCCGCCATCGCCATCGCCGCCATCGTGGCCGGCCGGGTCGAACTCGGTCTCGAACGATGGCCCAGTGACGCCCAGCTCGCGGCGGAGATCCCCCACCGGGTAGTCCTTGTGCGACAGCAGCTGCGCCTCGGCGCTGTGAGCCTCCAGCAGCAACCTCCGCCACGAGCCGGGCCCGGTGGCCAGCCGGCACGGTAGCGGCGCGCCGCCCCCGCCGGCGACATAGCCGGTCACCACCTGCGGCTCGCCGGACAGCGCGGCCAGGACTTTGGCGTGCGCGGCCAGCAGCACCGAGCCGAGCGGGACTGCCAGCTCCTCCGCCCGCCTGCGCAGCGCCGCCGCGAGGTCATCGGGGAGCGCCGCCTCATGCCCGGCGACACCCGCCATCGGGTGCAGGCTCCACCGCGGGATGGCGGTAGAGCCGCCGGCGGTGAGCAGACCGCGCCAGAACTCCCGGCCGGTCTTCGAAGTGGTCGCCGTGTCAGGCGAGCCGATCGTTGTCACGTCACATCTCCCTGGCCGGGTTTCCGCCCCACCGTGCGTGTTCTGGCATGTCCTCGCCTTTCATCAGGAAGGAGTCGGGGGCGAGCACGGAGCCATCGCCCATCGTCACGCCGTAGTGGACCATTGCGCCGACCCCGAGGGTGCAGCCGGCGCCGAGCGTGGTCCGGTCGGACTTGAAGGTGCCGTCCTCCTGGGAGTGGCACTGGATCTTGGTGTTCGCATTGAGGATGCAGTCGTCCCCGATGGTGGTCAGCGTCCGTTCCGTCAGGTAGCAGCCGTCGTCGAAGACCCTCCGGCCGATCCGCACCCCCAGGCCCCGCCAGATCAGGTTCTTGAACGGGGTGCCGTCGAACAGGTGCAGGTACGCCTCCCCGGGTACCTTCCAGAGGCGTTCGTGACGCCAGAAGTACGGGTCATAGATGGAGCAGTACCTCGGCTGCAGCCGGCGGAATGCCCGGAGCGCCCGCTCCACCAGCACGAAGTAGACCGGGGTGATCAAGATGCTGATCACGAACAACGCGGCCATCCACAGCTGTGCGTATCCGGCGTAGGAATCGAAGGCGGCCAGGCCGAATACGGTGATCAGGAAGACCTCCAGCCACCGTCCGACCAGGAACACACCCATGGTCTGGAGGTTGTACCGGTTTTTCGCGGCCAGGCGGCGGCGCAGCTCGTCCCCGGTCCGCAGATCGTCGAACCGGCTGTCCCGCTCCACCGACCGCGGGATCTCAAAACACGGCGAGCCCAGCAGGCCCACCCCTTCGCGGATCTCCCCGTCCAGCGGGATCATCGCCTTCGTGGCCAGCAGGCAGTTCTCGCCCGTCCTGCCTCCCGCGGGATAGGCGATGTTGTTCCCGATGAAGTTGCGCGGCCCGATCGACACCCGGGACAGGCAGAAGGACGTGCTGGAAAAGTCGGCGTTCATCATGGACAGGCCGTCGGCGACCATCGTTCCGCTGCCGATCGAGGTCAGGTACGGGGTCTCGTGCCCGACCTCGGTGCCGAAGTTCGACCCCGTCTGCTCGACCTGCGAAAGGTCATACCCCAGCCAGCGCAGGTAGTGGACGATGTAGGAGCTGTCACCGAAGAAATGCGTGAAGAACTTAATGCCCGTCATCCGCGCGATCGCCCGGTGGACCCGGTCGTGGAAACCGTACAGGGGATAGACCCGGCCCGGCTGGATGAACAGGTTCAGCACCCGGGGGACGGTGACCACCCACAGCAGGCCGCCGAGCAGGGCACCGAAGAAGAACACCAGGGAGATGGCCGCCGCGTCAATGTAGAGCGCCCGCGACGTGATTGCATCCGTGCCCGGATTCAGCACCTTGCCCAGCGACGGCACCGCGGTCAGCAGCAAGAACACGCCCCCTTCGACCAGCGGCAGGTACAAGAAGAACACACACAGCAAGGTGACGGCGCAGAACCTGACCCGGCGCAGCGTGCCGCAGCGAGCCGGGGCGACCCTCAGGTAGTTCACCTCCGTGTGCTGGGCCGGGCACCCGTGCCACCGCTCGCCGTCCGGTACCGCCTGGCCGCTGTACAGCGCGGAGGCGTGCCCGAGCTGGGCCCCCTCGCCCATCGACGTGCCGATGTCGAGGACGCTCTTCTCGCCGACGAAAGCGTCCCGGCCCAGGGTGACCGGGCCGGTCTGGATCCAGCCCGCCTGCGCCCGGTAGCACTGGAAGAGCGCGTCCTTGCGGATCACCGTGCCCGCGCCGATGGTCAGCAGGTCGGTGCACACCGGCACGTGCCGGGAGAAGATCACGGCGCCTGCCCCGACCTTGGCGCCCAGCGCCCTCAGATAAAGCGCATACAGCGGCGAACCGACGGTCAGGAAAGCCAGCGGGTTCGACCGGACCAGCGTCCTGACGATCCAGAAGCGGACATACGCCAGGCTCCAGATGCGGATCTGCTGGGGCTTCCACCGGCCAATCAGCACCCATTTCGCCAGGATCGGAAGGGTGCACAGCACCACGAACCCCGCGCCGCCGAACAGCACCGCCCGCAGGTAGATGCCGGCAAAACCTGAGCCGGCCGAGATCCACTCATAGGCCCGGGCGCCGACCAGTGCGGCCACCCAGGCATAGCCGAGGAAAAACAGGAACTGCAGCATTCCGCAGAAGACGTACTGCCGCGTGCTGGCCGGTGCCGCCACCCCGGCCGCCGCCGGATCCGGTGACCCGGCCGGGGCGGGCGCGGCGTCCGCGAGGGCCGTGGCGAGGCTTCTGATCGTTGGATGCCGGTAGATGTCCCTCATCGACACCGGCGGCAGGTCCCCCCGCTTCCTGACCCGGGCGCAGAACTGGGCCATCAGCATCGAGTCAGCACCCAGGTCATCGAAGAAGTTGCTGTCGGCCGGCACCCGCTCGGCATGCATGATATCCGCCAGCACCCCGGCGAGGATCCGCTCAGCGCCGGTCGTCAGCCCGGCGCGCCCGGGCTGGGTGGCTGAAGACTGAGCTAGATCGGCGGTCAAGATCTCGGCCGATTTACTCACGATGTGAGCTCCTTGAATCAGAAGTCGTCAATTTCGTGACCCGTTCTGGCAGGCACGTGACATGCGTGCCGGTCACTGCGCCGACGGCGCGGGTTCAGGCTGCCGGGAGCCGGTGGTCGGCCCATCGGAGCCGAGCACGTCCTCGCCGTAGAGATCCTGCAGCCAGTTGGTCTGGTAGATGGTGTCGAGGTAGCGCTCGCCGAGGTCCGGGGCGATGGCCACCGCGGTGAGGTCACGCCCGTCATGCTGCTCCAGCCAGCTCATCGCGCCGCTGACCACCGTGCCGGTGGAGCCGCCGAACAAGAATCCGCGCCGGGCCAGCCGGTGGCAGGCGCGGATCGTGTCTGCCTCCTCGACCCGCACCACCTCATCCACATAGGACTCATCCAGCAGCGGCGGACGGATGCTCATGCCCAGGCCGGGTATCATCCGGCGGCCCGGCGCACCACCGAAGCTCACCGAGCCGACGGCGTCGACCGCGACGACCCGCACCGGGCGGGGCCACTCCCGGAAGTAACGCGCGCAGCCCATCAGGGTCCCGGTTGTGCCGGCCCCGACGAACAGCACGTCCAGCAGCGGGAACTGGCGAGCGATCGCCGGTGCCGTGGTGCGGTAATGCGCCATCCAGTTGCCCGGATTGGCGTACTGATTGAGCCACACATACCGGTCGTCGGAGGCGCACAGTGCGTGGATATAGTTCAGCCGCGCGCCCAGCAGGCCGCCGATCGGATCCGGCTCGGTGATGACGTGCACCTGGCTGCCCAGCGCCGCCATCAATAGCCTGGTCGACAGGTTGCAGCGAGAGTCAGTCACGCACAAGAACCGGCAGCCCTTGCTCGCGGTGATCATGCTCAGTGCCACGCCCAGGTTCCCCGACGAGGACTCCACCAGCACCGACCCCGGCGTTAGCACCCCATCCCGGTCGGCGGCCTCCACCATTTCGGTTGCGGCCTTCACCTTGATCGAGCCGGCGAAGTTGAACCCCTCACACTTCAAGAACAGCGAGCGCCCGAAGACCGGCCGGACGTCAACGTAAAGCTCGTCCTCATTGAATTCCTGCGGAACGGATATGACCGTCACAATGACCCCTCCGGCAGCACGGCAGCTGACGTGCTGCCGTCGCCTTCCCCGTGAGGCCCGTCGAGGCGGGCCCCGTGTCTACTCAAAGGCGAGCAGACGGTTCTGATGCATTCCCGTTTTGATGCATTCCGGCCGCTGCGGGCCAGTTGTATGAGTTATGAGGGTTAGGGACGAAACGGTTCACCTCCGCGGTAGCGACTCTTTTGGTCCTTTTTGTCCCGCCAGATCGGCGTCCGGCGGCATGGCTACGCCCATGGAGGTGGTATATGAGATGACCACCTCACGATGTGTTTTTATTTAAGCACCAATGGCTCAATCGTCACGCCAGTTTCAGCATTTGTGCCGGGCTTTTGCGCTGCCTTCTGGCAGGCGGCGAGCGTTTCCGGGCCTATGTACCGGCACGCCTCGGTCCATTCGTCATTGGGTGCGGCCCTGCTGGAGTGAGGGGAATAGCAAGTTTCGGGCTTGTCTGTCTGGTTCGCGCGTTTCGGGGCATGCATAAAGGGCTCCCTTCCCGTTACGTTCCTGGTTGTCTTATGACCGGAACGGGAAAAGAAGGAACAAGAATACGCGCCGGAGGCACGAACGCGTCCACCGCGCCCGGCACCGCGAAAGCCTCACCCTCGCCGCGCGATGATCAGCTCACTTTGAAAGAGCCGCACCCACCTTGATCTGCCGGTTCCGGCCCGGGACGCTCGCGTGCATCCCACCGGCCGGGCGCTCACGCTGCAGCCCTGGCGGGCACTGCGATCGCCGTCAGGACCAGCCCGTTGCGGACCAGCCAGCGGCCGACGAAGCCGGTCAGCGGGGAACTGCCGACCACCGGGCCCGGTACCAGCAGACGCGCGTCAAAGGTGCCGCGTGCGGGGTCGATGGTAATGTCCGCCTCCTCGAAGCCGAGCCAGCGCCCGGTAAGCGGGAACCATGCCTTGTAGACCGACTCCTTAGCGCTGAACAGCAGCCGGTCGCAGCAGATCCCAGGCGCCACGGGCGCGAGGTCAGCCAGCCGGGCACGCTCGCCGCGGATGGAGACCGCCTCCAGCACGCCGGCCGGCAGTTCATCGTTCGGCTCAGCGTCGAGTCCTATCGTGAGCAGGTCGCAGGCCCGCGCAACTGCAGCGGCCCGGTAGCCGGCGCAGTGAGTGATGCTGCCCACGATGCCTGGCGGCCACTGCGGGGCACCTTGCTCTCCCCTAAGGATAGGGACCGGCGGAACGCCGAGCCCGGCGAGCGCGCGGCGGGCGCAGTGCCTGGCGCTCGTAAACTCACGGCGGCGTTTGTCCACGGTCCTGACCATGATCGCCGCCTCTTCGGGGAACAGCACGGCATCGCGCGGGTCCGCGAACGCCTCGGCGGACGATACCCCGGCGGGCAGGATCTCCCCGATCACCTCAGTCTGTCCGGGGCGGACAGGGGTCTGTATCGCCCGACCCGCGAGGATTCGCCGCGCCTGCCATTCCTGCGGGTAGCCCAGGGAGGCCTCCTTGAACCGCCCGCCGTCATGCCAGCAGGCTCCTTTTTCACGACTAGCCGCGCAGCCGCAGGCCCTTGGGAGTCGGCCGGAACCCGGCCTCCTCCAGCGCCTTGGCCAGCGGCGAGTCGTATACCCCACCGCCGTCGGCCCGCTCCACGGTGAGCCGGCCGAGCGCCCCGGCGCGGACCGCAGCGGCCAGCGCGGCCGTGGCCGGCCCGAGCTGCTGCGGGTCATCGGTCCACGACAGCAGGGTGCGGCCGCCGCGCTCCACATACAGGACCAGGTCACCGTCGGCCAGGATGACCAGGGCTCCCGCCTTCCGGCCCGGCCGGTGGCCGCCGGCCGTCTCGTCCGGACGCGAAGGCCACGCCAGCGACGCTCCGTACGCATTAGCCGGGTCGGCGGCCGCGAGCACGATCACCTGGGCGCGACGAGCCGCTCCCTCGCGCCCGCCACCCCCACGCCCGTCAGGCACGCCGGCCCCGTCAGGCACGCCGGCCCCGTCAGGCACGCCGGCCCCGTCAGGCACGCCGGCCCCGTCAGGCACACCAGACCCGCCGGCCTCGCCGGCATGAGTGGCCCCGTTCGTTCCGTTGGCCCCGTCCCGTTCGTACTCCCACAGTTCGGTGGACACCCCGTCCCCTCCGGACATCCTGCCCCGGTACGCCGCTCCGTACGGGACCGGACGTCCCCGGGTCACGCTGCTCAGGGTCTCGTCGGGGCCGGACGGCGGCTTCGCGAGGGCGCGCATCCGGTCCACCGCACCCGGGACCGCGAACTGGGCCGCGCCGAGTCCCTCGACGAAGTATCCCCGGCGGGCCCGGCCTGCCTCCTCCATGGCCCGCAGCACCGGGTACACCGCCGCGAACCCGCCTGCGATCCGCTCCGCCGCGACCGCGCCCTTGGTCAGGATCCCGTACCGGTCCAGCAGCGACTGGGCCAGCGCGTGCGCGTACATCGTCGCGTCGCGGGTGTGCGGCGGCAGTAGCGACCACCGGCCGCTCACGTTCGGCGGCCCCGTCCGCGACGGCGTGACCGGACGGCCGTAGACGGGCCGGCGGCTCCCCTGCCGCAGCCCGCGGCCCCGGGTCGGAGCCGCGGACGGGCCGCCGCGGCGCGGCTGCCCCCCGCCCAGGACCGTCCGCAGCGGCCCGAGCGTGTCGTTGGTCAGGAAGCCTGCCCACAGCAGATCCCAGATCGCCGCGGCGACGTCCGTGTCGGACGGCGCCTTTGCGATCCCCTCCGCCGCCGCGAGGTGAGCGGTCACCCGTTCGTGCAGCATGCGGAAGAACACCGCGCCGCCGTCGGCGAGGGCCGCGAGAATCGCCTCGTGCAGCGGCGTCATCGTGATCTCCGACGGCTGCGGGAACAGCAGCGGCGCCGCTTCGGCGGGCGCGAGCACGAGCCATCCGTCGCCGCCGGGCAGGCCACCCGCCCCGGTCCAGACGACCTCCCCCGCCGTGGTCAGCTCGTCCAGCATGGCGGGGGAGTAGCCGGGCACGCGCCCGGGCAGCACCAGGGTCTCCAGGGCGGACGCTGGCACGAAGGCACCCGCGAGCTGATCGAGGGCGTCGAGGACTGCGCCGGGGCGGGCCAGGCCGGCGAACACCCGGGGCCGCGCCGGATACCCGCCGGGGCCGCGCCCGGTGGCCGCCTCGATGGGCCGGATTCCCTGCCAGGCGGGCAGCAGCCGGGCCAGGGCGACCGGCGGGGCCGGCTCGACCTCTTTCCGCAGCCGCGCAAGGCAACGCCGGCGCAGCAGCCGCAGCACCTCGGCGTCACACCATTCGGTGCCGCGCCCATGTGGCAGGAACTCACCCTCCACGACCCGGCCGGCCGCCGCGAGCCGTCGCAGCGTTCCCGCCACCACTGCCACGCCCAGTGCGTAACGCGATGCGACCGCATCCGTGCCAAACGGCCCGTGCGTCCGTGCGTACCGCGCGACCAGGTCGCCGAGCGGGTCGGGCACCGGTTCGGTGAACGCCTCCGGGATGCCGGGCGGCAGCGGCACGCCCAGCGCGTCGCGCAACCGGCCGGCGTCTTCGATCGCCGCCCAGCGGGCCTGGCCCCCCACGCGGACCTCCAGCGCACGGCGCGTGCGGGCCAGTTCGGCCAGCCAGCCGGCGGCCGCCTCCGGCATCGTGCACCGGACCACCACCTCCTCGGCCGTCAGCGGCCCGATGGTGCGGAGCAGGTCGGCCAGTCCCTCGATGTTTCGGCATTTGCGGTCCGCTGCGACGCGCTGCAGTTCACGTTCGGTGTCGGCCACCACGGCCGGGTCCAGCAGCTCGCGCAGATCGGCCTGGCCGAGCAGATCGGCCAGCAGCGTCGAGTCGAGCGTCAGCGCCTGCGCGCGCCGCTCGGCCAGCGGTGCCTCGCCCTCGTACATGAACGCACCGATGTAACGGAAGAGCAGTGACCGGCTGAACGGCGACGGGGTGGGCGTCTCCACCTCGATGATACGGATCTTGCGGCTGGCCAGGTCCCGCAGCAGGTTCACCAGCGCCGGTACGTCGAAGACGTCCTGCAGGCACTCGCGGACGGTCTCGAGCACGATCGGGAACGACGGGTACTGCCGCGCGACCTCCAGCAGCTGCGCCGAACGCTGCCGCTGCTGCCAGAGCGGCGAGCGCCGCCCGGGCTGCCTGCGCGGCAGCAGCATCGCCCGCGCCGCGCACTCGCGGAACCGCGACGCGAACAGCGCGGACGCACCGATCTCCGCGGTGACGATCTCGCTGATCTCATCGGGATCGATCAGCGCGACTCCGGTCGGCGGCGGCTCATCGGCGTCCGGCACCCGGACGATGACCCCGTCGTCGGTGTGCACCGCCTGCACGTCCATTCCGCCGTACCGCTCGCGCAGCCGCGCCGCGATGGCCAGTGCCCACGGGCCGTGCACGCGCGCCCCGTACGGGCTGTGCAGCACCACGCGCCAGTCACCCAGCTCATCCCGGAACCGCTCGACGATCAGGGTCCGGTCGTCGGGCACGGCGCCGGTGGCCTCCCGCTGGTCGGCCAGGTAGCGGAGCAGGTTGCCGGCGGCCAGCTCGTCCAGGCCGGCCGCGCTCAGCATGGCGGCCGCGGCCTCCGGGTTCGCCTCGGACAGCTCGCGGCAGCTGCGGCCGATCGCGGCACCCAGCTCGGCGGGCCGCCCGGGCGCGTCACCATGCCAGAACGGCAGCTTGCCGGGCTGGCCGGGGGCCGGGGTGACCAGGACGCTGTCGGCCGTGATGTCCTCGATCCGCCAGGAGCTGGCGCCGAGCACGAATACGTCGCCGACCCGCGACTCGTAGACCATCTCCTCGTCGAGTTCGCCCACCCGCCGCGAATGCCGGCGCGAGCCGCCCGGGCCGGGCGCGTCCGAACCGGCCAGGAACACGCCGAACAGCCCGCGGTCGGGGATCGTCCCGCCGCTCGTCACCGCCAGCCGCTGTCCGCCGGGCCGGCCGTGAACCACGCCGGCCAGCCGGTCCCACACCACCCGGGGGCGCAGCCCGGCGAACTCCTCGCTCGGGTACCGGCCGGCCAGCATGTCCAGCACCGCGTCGAGCACCGGCCGGGTCAGCCCCGCGAACGGGGCCGCGCGGCGGATGACGCGCTCCAGCTCATCGACCGGCCAGTCGTCCATCGACGTCATGGCCACGACCTGCTGAGCCAGCACGTCCAGTGGATTACGCGGCCCGCGCAGCTCCTCGATGTGCCCGCCGCGCATCCGCTCGGCCACGACCGTCGCCTGCACCAGGTCGCCCTGGTACTTGGGGAAGATCACCCCGCGCGAAACATCCCCGACGTTGTGGCCGGCCCGGCCGATCCGCTGCAGTCCGCTCGCCACCGACGGGGGCGCCTCCACCTGGACCACCAGGTCCACGGCGCCCATGTCGATGCCCAGCTCCAGGCTGGAGGTGGCGACGACCGCGGGCAGCGTGCCCCGCTTCAGTGCCTCCTCGATCTGCGCCCGTTCCTGCCGCGAGACCGATCCGTGGTGCGCCCGCGCCACCTCCGTGGGCGCGCCCGCGGCGCTCCCCGCCTGCGCCATGATCTGCGCCGGGGCGAACCGCCCGCCGGGGCCGGCGAGCCCGGCCGGCCCGCCGAGTCCGGCCGAGCCGCCGGGCGCGCCCAGGCCATCCACTCCGGCGGGCACGGGGCCCTCGGCGGCGGCCTCCTCCGCGCGTTCGGCGGCGAGCTCGTTGAGCCGGGCGCACAGCCGCTCGGCCAGCCGCCGGGAGTTGGCGAACACGATGGTCGAGCGGTGCTCCTCGATGAGGTCGAGGACCCGCTCCTCGACGTGCGGCCAGATCGACCGCTGCCGCTCCGGGTCGTCGCCTCCCGGCCCCTGTGAACCAGGCGAGCCGGGAGCCCCGCTGTCGTGCTGGCGGCCCGGCGGCGGGCCGCCGATGTCCGCCATGTCCTCGACCGGGACGACCACGTTCAGCTCGAGCCGCTTCTCGCTGGGCGGCTGTACCACCGCGACCTGCCGGGCGCCACCGAGAAAGCCCGCGACCTCCGCGACCGGCCGGACCGTCGCCGACAGCCCGATCCGCTGCGCCGGGCCGCGCGCGGCGTCCGGCTCGGACGTGGCCATCCGCAACGCGTCCAGGCGCTCCAGGGAGACGGCCAGGTGCGCGCCGCGCTTGTTGCCCGCCAGCGCGTGCACCTCGTCCACGATGACGGTCTGCACGCTCCGGAGGGTCTCCCGCGCTTTGGAGGTCAGCAGCAGGAACAGCGATTCCGGCGTGGTGATCAGCACGTCGGGCGGTTTGCTGGCCAGCTTCCGGCGCTCGTCGGCCGCCGTGTCACCGGTCCGCACCGCGACATGGATGTCCGGCTCCGCCAGGCCCAGATTCCGCGCCGCGTGCCGGATTCCGGTCAGCGGGGCGCGGAGGTTCCGCTCGATGTCGGTGGCCAGCGCCCTGAGCGGTGAGATGTACAGGACCCGGCACCGGCGCTTCGGGTCGGCCGGCGGCGGTGCCGCCGCCAGCCGGTCCAGCGCCCACAGGAAGGCCGCGAGTGTCTTGCCGGAGCCGGTGGGCGCGATGACCAGCGTGTCGTCGCCCTTGCCGATCGCGGCCCACGCCTGGGCCTGCGCCCGGGTCGGTTCCTCGAAGACACCCGAGAACCAGGCACGGGTCGCGGGGGAGAAGGTCCCCAGCGAACCGGCGGAATCCGGGTGTCTGGCCATTCCTCCATAGTGCCTCGCAGCACTGACAGTTTCAGGCCGTAGCCCTGCCCGTTCGGACCGCTCCGTGTCCGCCCTTGGCTGACAGGCGTGCCCTGGCTGAAAGGCTGCCGTCTCAGCGGACCGGCGTACCGTCACCGGCCGGGCGGCCGTCAGACCCCGCTGCGCACGGAGCCGGTGAGCGTCCCGCTGGTCGCGCGCACCTCACAGACCACGCTCCGTTCACCGGCGTCCCACGCCTGCTGCCCCGGGTACACGTACGACTGCGTGAGGTTGGTGGCGGCGAGCTGCGGGTTCAGGTAACCGGCCAGTCGGCTGGAGCAGCCGGACGCGGCCTTCTGCTGGACCGCCGCCGTCCCGGGCCAGGTACCGCCCGCGACGCGGAACGTCCCGAACACCTCCGCGGTGTGCGCGCTCGCACAGGGGACCACGTGCACCGCCGTCCCGTTCGGCGTCAGGTTGATGCAGTCGCCGGCCCGCACGCTGAATACGGCGGCTTGGTGGTAACCGACCGTGCCCTGACTCCGGAAGCCGTGGGTCAGCCAGGCGGTGATGCCGGCCGCCGCGCCGATGATCGCGACGACCAGGAGGGCCACCAGGCCGATGGTGACCGCGCGCCGGTGCCGGGCCCGCCCTGGTGCCAGGCGGGCGCTGCCGCCGCTGGGTCCGGTCGGCCTCTCAGCGCCCCGTGCAGGTGACGACATCCGCGCTCCGCAAAATTGTCATCGTGCCGTGCCTGCGGGTAGCCGCGGGGCGTTCCGCGCCGGCGAGCGGCGTTCTTGGCTAAAATGATCTTCGGCGTGATATGTACCCAGCTACGAGGATTTTTCTCGCGGGCAGGCCAAAGTTGATCTAGCCCGCCCCGGCGGCGGGGCGGGGAGACCTGCGCCGCGGCCGGGAAAACCCGGTCCCGGGGGCGCTGTAGCCTGGCCAGGTGCGGCTCACGTTGTTCTGGGAACGGATGGACGCCCAGTTCGGGGAGGCCTACGCGCAGAGCGTGGCCAAGGATTTCGTGCTGGCCGACCTGGGTGGCCGGACCGTCGAGCGCGCCCTCTCCGACGGCGAGGACGTGAAAAGGGTGTGGCGCGCGGTATCCGACGCGTTCAACGTGCCGGAAAATTTGCGCTGAGATCCCTTTTGGCCGAACGGACCTGCGTACGACGATTCCCCCGTGCGGACCTGAGCGTCCCGCGAGCCCAGCGGCGCCCCGCTAGCTCTTCGCGGTGTTGACCTTGTCCGGGACGATCTTGAAGATGACCCGGCCCTGCGGACCGATGGGGACGCTGTATTCGGTGCCCACGTACCGCTTGGAGAGCTCGTCGATGTGCTGGCGCGCCTCGGGACCGCCGACGGTCTCCACGACGTGCCCGCGGACCTCGGACCAGTCCCACGGGTCATCACTGGACTGAATGAGGACGGTGATCCTCGGGTCCCGGGCCAGGTTCTTCGAGCGCTGCCGGACCGGCCCGGTGTTGACGAGCAGGTACTCGCCGTCGGTGTCGATCCAGGTCGGCAGCGCCTGCGGCTGGCCGTTCGGCATCAGCGTCACCACGGTCGCCAGGTTCTTCCCCTTGGCGAGCCGGACGGTGTTCTCATCGAGCGCCATGCAGTGTCCTTCCGTGTTTCACCTGGCCGGGCGGGTGGCTCGGCAGACAGCAGGATAGTGCAGCGCCCCCCGGAGCCGGTGGACCGGCGTGGCGTGTTCAGATCGAACAGTAGTTCGCCTACAGTAGGCGCGATTGCCCGGCAAAATGTCAGTGGTGGCGCGTAGCGTCTGGCACTGGCACCGCAGGCAGACGTCCGGCGGCTCAGATAGCAACGAACCCGACAGGGAGTTTCGATGGCAGCGAACAGCAGGCCGAGCGTTGAGCGGGCTGGTGACAGGGATAAGGCCCTCGAGACCGCGCTCGTCCAGATTGAGCGGCAGTTCGGCAAGGGCTCGGTCATGCGGCTCGGCCAGGAAGGGCACGTGCCCGTGGAGGTCATTCCCACCGGGTCGATCGCACTGGACGTCGCGCTCGGCCTCGGCGGTCTCCCGCGCGGCCGGATCGTCGAGATATACGGCCCCGAGAGCAGCGGGAAGTGCCACACCGCCGACACGTACGTGTGGACGAGCCGCGGGCTGGAGACGATCGCTGAGGTCTTCGCGCATGCGGGAACGAAGGCAACCTGCACGTCACGCGTGACGGACATCAGCGAAGCCGGCATCCGCATGGTCAATGAGCGCGGTGTCCTGGAAGGTGTGGCCGCGCTGACGCACAACAACCGGAAGCCCGTTCTCCGGCTCCGGCTACGGTCCGGCCGCACGGTCAGCGTTACGCACAACCATCCACTGCGCGTGATCAGCGAGCGCGGCTTCATCGTTTGGCGTGAGGCGGGGCGGATTCAGGTGGGAGACACCCTGGTCTCTGCATTGTTCGGGGCCACCGAGGCGGCGGAGGGTGATGGCCTCAGTGAGGACGAGGCCGTCCTGCTGGGCTATCTCGTGGCCGAGGGAACGCTTTCGTACGACTACTCCATCCGGTTCACCAACTGGGATCCCGAGGTGAGTGGCGAGTTCACCCGGATCATGGAAGGGCTGTTTGGGGTCCAGGTACGCAATTACTACGGGAAAGAGTTCGCGGTACCGGGCAAGAGCATCCGGGAGCAGTTTGCCCAGCAGTACGGCCTTGACTACGTGACCGCTGCGGGCAAGAAAGTTCCCGCCTGCGTCCGCACAGCGGGACATAAGGCGCAGCGGGCCTTTCTGTCGGCCCTCTTCGAAGGCGATGGGTGGATCGATCCGTCCTCGGCCATCGGACTGGGAACCGCGTCGGAGGAGCTTGCCCGCCAGGTGCAGCTCATGCTTTATGGCCTGGGCATTCCGGCGACCGTCTCGTCCAAGCACAACGCGAAATATGACCGGGACTACTGGACGGTGACCATCAACCCGTCCGTTGCCAGGCGGTTTCTCGCGGAGGTCGGTTTCCGTTCCGCCCGACGGCGGGCGCAGGCGGAAAAGTGCTTCAAGATCTCTCCCCGGGATCCGCAGTTCGAAAATATCCCGCACCTTGCCGGGCTACTCCGCGACCTGCGCGATGACTGCGGGGGCGACAGGAGTTTCGACCGCATAGCGGGTGATCTCTTCCGTCAGGACATCAGCCTCGCCTGCTCACGGCAACGGCTGGCCAAGATCGTCGAGTGGTGCGACCGACGTCAGGACCGGCTGTCCGCGGGTGCGCGGACGATCGTGCAGTACCTCCGGATACTCGCGAAGGCGCCGTATACCTATGAAGACGTCGTCGCTGTCGAGGATGCTGGCCTCCAGCCGACCTTTGATGTGGTCCTGCCGTCGACGCACAGCTTCGTCGCGAACGGTGTGCTGTCACACAACACGACGGTCGCGCTCCACGCCGTAGCGAATGCGCAGAAGGCCGGCGGCATCGCCGCGTTCATCGACGCCGAGCACGCGCTCGACCCCGACTACGCCAAGAAGCTGGGCGTCGACACCGACGCGCTGCTGGTCTCCCAGCCGGACACCGGTGAGCAGGCGCTGGAGATCGCCGACATGCTGATCCGGTCGGGCGCCATCGACGTCATCGTCATCGACTCGGTGGCCGCGCTCGTTCCGCGGGCGGAGATCGAGGGCGAGATGGGCGACAGCCACGTGGGTCTCCAGGCCCGCCTCATGTCCCAGGCCCTCCGTAAGATCACCGGCGCACTGAGCCACGCCAAGACCACCGCAATTTTTATCAATCAATTGCGGGAAAAGGTAGGTGTGATGTTCGGCTGTGCTTCCTGGTATACCAACGTCACTCTGGCGGATGGCACACAGGAGAAAATCGGCAAGATCGTCAACCAGAAGATGCCGGTTGAGGTGCTCTCCTATGACCCTGATCTAGGGAAGATAGTCCCAAAGAAGGTCGTTAACTGGTTCAATAACGGCCGGACGGAGGAGTTCCTTCACTTCACCGTCGAACGTCCTGGAGGGGGTACGGGAAACGGCCGTGCTTTTATGGATCTCACTCGTAACCACCTCCTTTGTACGCCCGCAGGGTGGCGCGAGGCTGGGCAGATAAAAATTGGCGATCGTGTTATGCTCGCTCAGCCATACATGCTCAGCAAGATGCAGATCCAGGTTATCCTAGGCGCACTCATGGGTGATGGAAATCTTTCCAAGCCAGTGCGGAAGGATGATGAAAGTGCCCGCTTCCGGATGGGCCACGGAGCGAAGCAATCAGCCTATCTCGACTGGAAGATATCGCTACTGGCAAACATCCCGCACTGCCGGACGTTCAACGCCAAGGGTGCCGTCTTCGCCGACTTCACCCCTCAGGCCGAACTGGCGGAGCTGTATGGGGCGGTCTACTTCGGCGATGGCAAGAAGCATGTCACTTGGGACTATCTCAAGAGCCTCACGCCGCTTGCACTAGCGGTCTGGTACATGGATGACGGGTGCTTTACCGTCCGATCCAAGGGAGCCCAGGAGCGCACTAAGGGAGGTACGGGCCGGATCGAGATCTGCGTCGAGGCCATGAGCCCCGGTTCGCGAGACCGGCTCGCACAGTACCTGTGGGACACTCATGGACTGGACGTCAAACTCGACTCGCGGGGGGCGAGGAAGATGAGCGTTCTTCGGTTCACTACCGCGGCGTCGGAGAAATTCCAGAAGCTCGTCGCGCCCTATGTCCATCCATCGATGGACTACAAGCTGCTTCCCCGATTCCGGGGAAAATTTGGAGTCGAGCCAGAGTATGTGGAGCCCACAGTGCATCCAGTGCCGGCACGTGTGCTCGATATCAAGTGCAAGACAAACCTTACTATCATGAGCCGATATGATATTGAGGTCGAAGGCTCACATAACTATCTGGCTGATGGAATCATTGTCCACAATAGCCCCGAAACGACCTCGGGCGGGAAGGCCCTCAAGTTCTATGCCTCCGTCCGGCTGGACGTGCGGCGGATCGAGACGCTGAAGGACGGTACGGAAGCCGTAGGCAACCGGACGCGGGTGAAGGTCGTCAAGAACAAGTGCAGTCCTCCTTTCCGCAGCGCGGAGTTTGACATTCTGTATGGCATCGGGATCAGCCGCGAGGGCAGCCTTATTGACCTGGGCGTGGATCAGGGCATCGTCCGCAAGGCCGGGGCCTGGTACACCTACGAGGGTGACCAGCTCGGCCAGGGCAAGGAGAACGCGCGGACGTTCCTCAAGGACAACCCCGACATGGCCAACGAGATCGAGAAGAAGATCAAGGAGAAGCTCGGCGTCGGGCCGCGGCTGGACGCCGACCCCAACGCGGCCGCGGACGGCGCCCCGGCCGCCGGGACAGCAAACGGCCGCCCGGCCGGTGTGACGGCTGGAGCCGCGGGCCAGGCCCCCGCCAGCGCGGGCCGGGCACCGGGCGCCGCCAGCGCGGGCCGGGCACCGGGTGCCGCCGGCGCGGGCCGGATCCCGGGCGCCAGCGGAGGCCCGGGCGGTGCCGTCTAGACGGTGGTCACCGACGTCTCAGCGGGCCCGGCGGGGAGATCAGGCCCCGCCGGGCCCGCCGGGGCCGCCGGACCCGCCTGAGATTGAGCCCGCCCGGTCCCCGGCGTGGCGCGAGCCAGGGCCGCCCGGCGCGGTCGCTGAGCCTGGGCCCGCCTGGTCCCCGGCATGGACGGAAGCCGGCGCACCCGAGCCAGACGAGCCAGACGATGGGCTCAGCCGGCCCGGCCGCGGGCTCCGGTCCCGGTGGCCCCGGTCAACGGCCGGGAGCGCAGGCGACACGGACGCTGCTCCGGTGGCCCCGGAGGATCCGGAGGA
>Ga0181532_10000631_pt1 | contig 35650 bp, 21 predicted proteins | sample PEATcosm2014_Bin_33_FD_119768 | JGI IMG/M metagenome (GOLD analysis project Ga0181532, IMG submission 119768) | Peatland microbial communities from MTU Mesocosm Facility, Houghton, MI, USA - PEATcosm2014_Bin11_30_metaG | ecosystem: Environmental > Terrestrial > Soil > Wetlands > Peat | place...
AAGAGCACGCACGGCGCGGGGGCGGTTCGCAAACCGCCCCTGCGCGTGAGACGGTCGACCGTGCAGCCGAGGAACTGAGTAAGGTCGTGGGGCTGGACGCTGGGACAGAAAGTCCGGCAGAGGAAAACGCCGGCGAAACCTCAAAATCGCCGGAACAAAGCGAGAATGTTATAGAAAACAAAGGCCCGGCCGCGGAAGGAGTTGCCGCGTGAGAAATGGTGCTGGGGAGACCCCCGTTCTAAAGCGGGCAGAATGCCCACTCCACGGCGTGCGAGACGCCGACAGGTCGGGGCAGGCTGCCCGCGCTAGCGGCGGCGCTCGGCGACAATGGTGACCTGGATGTCGTGGGCCAGCCTCACGACGCGTTCCACCAAGCCGCGGCCGAGGGCCAGAGGCCATTTCTGTTGCTGAGGCCGGGCAATGAAGATCTGTGTGACTCTGTGTGAGCGAGCGAATTCGACCAAGGTCTGGGCCACATCGTCGCCCTGCAACACGCTGGGCTCAATTTGGAGGTTGCGGGCGAATTTCATGTGCTTTTCGACGGTCTCGCGCTGAGCCGCGGCAATATTCTGAAGGTTGCCGTCGCGCAGGATGCAGACGGCGAGGCATTCCGCTTGCAGGTAATCGGCCACACGCTTGCCGCGCCTGATGAGGGCTGCGGAAGAGGGGTCTTCGGTGATCAGGATGAGGATGCATTCGCGGGAACGCGTGCGGGGAGACGCGGCCGACCCGTGGTCATCGCCGCTCGTTTCTGCGCCCTGGGTTTCGTCCTGGACGGTGTGGCGAACGTCAACTTCATGCGCAGTCTGGCGGATTGCCAGTTCGCGCAAGGCGACCAGAGTCGACTCTTTGAAGAAGTTCTCCATCGCCTGCTGGGCTTTTTCGGGAGTGTAGACGACGCCGCGCATCAGGCGGTTGAGCAGAGCCTGCGGAGGCAAGTCCACCATGACCACCTCGTCGGCTTGCTTCACCACCCAGTCGGGGATGGTCTCGCGCACCCGGATGCCCGTAAACTGCCACACCTGGTCGTTGAGGCTCTCCAGGTGCTGCACGTTCATGGTGGTGAGCACGTTGATCCCTGCGTCCAGCAAGACATGCACGTCTTGCCAGCGCTTGCTGTGTTCCGATCCCGGGATGTTCGTGTGGGCAAACTCGTCGATGACGCAGACCTGAGGCCGGCGCTGCAGGATGGCCGCCACATCGGTTTCTCCGAACTCCGCTCCGCGATAGTCGACCTTGCGCCGCGGAATGACTTCCAGGCCTTCGGCTTTGGTGATCGTGTCCTTGCGGCCGTGCGGCTCAAAATAGCCCAAAACCACATCCACGCCCTCGCCTTTCAACTTATGAGCTTCGTCCAGCATCTGGTAGGTCTTTCCTACGCCGGCAGCGTAGCCCAGGAAGATCTTCAGGGTGCCTCGATGAGGGGAGTCGGACATGGGCGGAATCCTATGCTGGAAACACTCTCACGTCAATATTCTCTGCCGCCCGGATCAGGTGGTCGAGCGGCTGGCCAAAGATGCGATCCCACAAACTGCTCTTCAATAGGTTTGCCACGAAGATCTGCGTAACGCCATGGGCGCGGGCAAACTCGATGATGGCATCGGCAGGATCGTCTCCATCCAGAGCTTCGATTCGTGCGTTGACACCCCGCGCCTCCTCCAGGTTTCGCTCCAGCACACTTCTCTCTTCCGGCGTGGCGTCGGGCCGATTGACGTAGGCGACAAACAAATCACCGTGGAATCGGTCGGCGTTGCGCCTGCCGCTCGCGATCATCTTGGCGGCTTCGGCATGCGGGGACACACAAACGAGAAAACGCTCGCAGGTTCCCCAGAGCTGCTGAATCCCATGCCGCGCCAGGTAAGCTTCAAGCTGGAAATCGACGACATCCGCGGCCAGCAGCAGTGCGATCTCCCGCAACTCCGAAAGCTGTTGCGGAGAAAGTGCTGGCGAGCCGGTTCCATTGACAAACAAGGGATTGGGACCGCGCTGCAAAGCGAAATCCGGAGGCGCATCCACGATTTCGATTTCGTCGGCATTGCGCAGGAAGCTCTCCGGCACGGTCTCCGTCACGTGCTTGTGCGTGATCCTCTCCACCTGCTCGCGCCGCTCCTCGATGTGTTGGAGGTTGACCGTGGCGACCACAGAGATTCCCGCTGTAAGCAGGTGCTCGACGTCCTGCCAGCGCTTGGGGTGGGCGCTGCCGGGGGGGTTGTCGTAGGCAAGGCCATCTACCAGGCAGACTTGAGGGCGACGGCGCAGAATGGCCTCGACGTCCATGGTGGGTACGCCTCCCACGCTGCCCTGTGGGATAACCAGCATGCGTTGCAGCAGAGCATCAGCTTCCCGCGACGCCTTGGGTTGGATCGCGCCCACCACCACGTCTTCGCCCCGTTCCCGCCTCCGCCGCGCCTCATCCAGCATGCGGAACGACTTGCCCACGCCTCCCGCATATCCGAGGAAAATCTTGAGGCGGCCGCGCCGGTAGTACTGCTCCTCGGCCTGAAGTTGGCGCAACAACTGCTCGGGATCCGGGCGACCTTTGGTTGACATGTTTCACTCAAAACAGGTGAGTATACAACATTCACTATCTATTATCGGCGAGAATGACGGAAAACGGAAGTCTTCTGGTAATATGGATTCGATGAACCCACCGGCTGCCGAGAAACTCCAGGAACTCTTGTCCCAGGGCCGCGCTGACCAGGCGGTGGCGCTCCTCCAGCGTCTCGCGCCCGCCGCCGCTGCCGACTCGATCATAGGCATCCCTTTCGAGGAGCAGCAGATCGTATTTCGTGCTTTGCCGGTGGATTACGCGGCAACCTTAGTCAGCCACTTTCCCTACTATCATTCCTATGTCCTGCTTCACTCCCGGACCATCCAGGACCTGCGCGCTATCATGGACAAGACGCAGCCCCAGGAACGTCATCAGTTCTTTGACGAGCTGCCGGAGGAAGCCTGGCAGCACTTGATGGACGAACTCTCGGGTGAGCGGGCCGCCGCAGCACGCGGGGAAGGTATTGGTGCGGCAATCGCGCGGGCGCCGGCGGCGGTGGAGCCCATCATCACGGCCTCGCAGATTCAGAAGTGCTTTGTCCAACCGGATGGCAGAGAGATCCAGGTGATCGCTCCCATCGACCTGTCTATCGAGCCGGACTCGATCGTGGCGTTGCTGGGCCCTTCGGGAAGCGGCAAATCCACTCTGCTTCGGATTCTCACCGGGCTCACCCCGCCCTCCGCCGGCAAAGTCCTCTGGCACGGCGCGCCGCTCAGCGAGAGCAGCCCAAATCTCGCCATTGTGTTTCAGAGTTTCGCGTTGTTCCCCTGGCTTACGGTATTGGACAACGTTGAGGTTCCCCTGCTGGCGCAGGGCATGGCGCACTTCGAACGCCACCATCGCGCCCTTCGATCCCTGGATAAAGTCGGGCTGAAAGGGTTTGAGTCCGCGTACCCCAAAGAACTCTCTGGCGGAATGAAGCAGCGGGTGGGCTTTGCGCGCGCCCTGGCCGTGGAGCCTGAAATCCTCTTCATGGACGAACCGTTTTCGGCCCTCGACGTTCTGACGGCAGAGAACCTGCGCGGCGAACTGATGGAGTTGTGGCTGGGGAAGAAGATACCGACGCGCAGCATTTTCCTGGTGACCCACAACATCGAGGAGGCAGTCCTGCTTGCCGATCGCATCATCGTGCTGGGGCGTAACCCGGCGAGAATCCGGGCTGACTTCAGAGTCCCGTTGCGACAACCCAGGGATCACACTTCCGCGGATTTTCTTGTCTATGTGGACTACATCTACAAACTCATGACTCAGCCCCAACTGGAACCTGCGCCCCTGGCCGCCGGAGGCCTGCCGGCCAGGAAGCCTTCCCTGATGCTGCCTCATGCACGCCCAGGCGCCATTGCGGGGCTGCTCGAAATCATGAATGACCACAGCGAGAAAGAGGATCTTTACCATTTGGCGGATAAGCTCTTGATGGATTTTGCCGACTTGGTGCCCATCGTTGAGGCCGCCACGCTGCTGGGGTTTGCCAAATCGGGCAAGGGCGATGTTGAGATTACTCCCGAGGGAAAGGCCTTTGCCCAAGCCGATATTTCCGACCGCAAACTCCTTTTCCGCCAGGCCGCGCTTGCCAACGTACCGCTGCTTCAGCAAATTAACTGCAGCCTCACCGGCAAGTCGGACAACTCCATGCCCCTGGAGTTCTTTCGGGAAATTGTCGAGGAACACTTGTCCGAAGATGAGGCGAACCGGCAGATCGACACGGCGCTCGATTGGGGCCGCTACGGGGAGATTTTCACTTACGATTCCGAAAGCGACAGGCTCACGCTGCACGGCGCAGCAGGGGACAGGAAACCGGCGTAAAGGGTAAAGGCAAAAGGGTAAAGGCTAAAAGCTAAAGGCTAAAGGCTAAAGACAGAGGCTAGAGAGCGAGGGTTAAACGATAATGGGCTATATTTATCCTTTAACCTTCACCCTTTAACCTTCTACGACATGCCACAAACTGAAAAACCCGCTCGTGCGCTTCCGCCCTGGGGAATCATTCCCGGCAGCGTTTCATCTCTGCTGAGAGATACTCCCATCTTCGTGGCTGCTCTGGCGGCTTTCTACGCTGTGGTGTCCTTCAGCCGCTACGGAGTTGGGCCGGTCAACACTCAGGCGGTGATTCAACTTCATCCCGGAGCATTACCCAAGTACGCGGTGTTCTCGCTCATTCGTATCGCCATTGCTTACCTCCTCAGCTTGTTGTTCACATTTGTGTACGGGTATATCGCCGCCTACAACGCGAAAGCCGAACGGTTCATGGTTCCACTCCTGGACATTCTCCAGTCGATCCCTGTACTCAGTTTTCTCCCCACGGTAATGGTCGCGATGGTAGCCCTGTTCCCCACGCGGCAACTGGGCGTGGAACTGGGTTGTATCGTGTTGATCCTCACGGGGCAAGTGTGGAACATGACCTTCAGTTTCTACTCGTCCCTGAAGAGCATTCCGCGCGAAATGCGGGAAGCGGTCATGATCTACCGGTTGAGTTGGTGGCAGAGGTTCACGCAGATGGAGTTGCCCTACGCGGCCATCGGGCTGATCTGGAACTCCATGATGTCGGTGGCGGGCGCCTGGTTCTTTCTGATGGCGTGTGAGATGTTTGTCCTGGGAAACCGCGACCTCCGCCTGCCGGGCCTTGGTTCCTATCTTCAAACCGCCGCCAATGCCGGAGACACGCGTGCCATTCTTTGGGGACTGGCCGCCATGGTGGCGGTAATCGTTCTTGTTGACCAGGTCATTTGGCGCCCCACGATCGCCTGGGCGGAGAAGTTCAAATTCGAACAGGTGGAAGCGGCATTCCCGCCGCGCTCACCGGTCCTGGATTTACTCCACCGCTCGAAGGTCCTGCACCTGGCCGCCCGCTTCTCGATCTTGCCCCTGCGCGAACGCTTGAACCTATTCTTTGCCCGGGCACACGGATCCGTATCTCGGCATCAACTGGGACGCAGGGCAGGGAAGTGGGGACTGTGGACGCTGTTGATTGGCTGCTTCCTGGGTATCGGATACGCGGTGGTGAAGATGATCGGCATGCTCGTGGCGCTGACGAGAACCGAAGTAGGCGCGATTCTGTTGGGAGCCGGCGCGACCTTTCTTCGCGTCGAGGCGACGCTCCTGCTCGCAGGGCTCTGGACCATCCCGGTGGGCATATACATCGGGTTGAGGCCGAGGCTTTCGGCGTACGCCCAACCCATCGCCCAGATTGCCGCCTCCGTGCCCGCCACGGCTTTGTTTCCCATCATTCTGCTGCTGCTGATCCGGCTGGGCGGCGGATTGGGAGTCGGCTCGATTGTTCTGTTATTGCTGGGCACACAGTGGTACATCCTCTTCAATGTCATTGCGGGCGCCAGCGCTATTCCCACGGACCTGAGGGAAGTTTGCGGGGTGTTCCGTTTAGGCAACTTCGATCGTTGGCGCACCTTGCTGCTGCCTGGGATATTTCCTTACTTGATCACCGGCTTCGTCACTGCGTCCGGCGGTGCATGGAACGCCAGTATCGTCGCGGAGTACTTTCACTTTCGCAAGCAGACTTTTGCAACCACCGGGCTGGGCGCGCTGATTAGCCAGGCGACCGACAGCGGAAACTCACGCCTGCTGCTTGCGGCAACGATCTTCCTGGCGGCGATGGTCGTCACCATCAATCGCCTGGTCTGGCGCCGGCTCTACTATTTGGCTTCGACGCGCTTCAAGCTCGAGTAGGTTGTAGGGGTACGGCAAGCCGTACCCCTGCAATCAGGGCGCGCTAAAGCCCCGCGATGCCCTTCCAGATGCGCTCCGACAAGGTTTTCCAGAAACCCCACGAATAAATCCATACCCCGATGCAAGTCCCCAAGGTATTGGTGATGAGGTCGGTGGTGCCGGAATCACGCGTCGGCAGGAAGGCCTGAAGGCATTCGATCGTGAGGCTGACTGTGAATCCGAGGAGGATGGTAGCCAGGGCGGGTCTGCTGACTCGTCCGGAGAGGGAAAAGTAGGCGCAGAAGAGGACCCCTAAAGGTATGAAGCCTACAACGTTGAACAGTACAACGCTTTTCCAGTAGCCCCATGCTGGATAATACTCCACCCAAAAGGGGCGCAGGAAAGCTTGATCTACAACTTCGTAATGGTCCGGGATATACAAGTCAGTTCCCTGGGGCACATGGTTGTGAATCACGTTGCCTGCGTGCTCGTCAAACAGATAGAGCGCCACGGGCCGGTCAGTCCCGGAAATGTCCGGCCGCCCCTTCCTCGACCATGTCTCAAAGTCTTGACGGACCTGTGCCGGAGCGAGAGCGTCGTCATAAACCGCAAGTCCTCGCACTTGCCCGCGCCAGTTGTCTCCGGCTCGAGGTGAGTTGCCGATGATCAATTTGCCGGCGAAGTCCCGGCTGGAGATCGGAAAGTTGGCAGCCGTCGTGACCGGCGCACCGTTCAGATAGACTGACGTCTGGCCGCCCTTTGCCGTGATCGTGACGAACGCCGGCTTCCCCTGCCAAAAGACGTCTGGTATATCCAGTCGCGAAGTGATGGTCTGGAAGTGTTCCTCGAGAATGTCACTTTGCAAGCGAAGCTCTGTCAGGGATTGAAGAAGGGAGAATTGTCGACGCCTCTCCGGAGCATAGAAGGACAAGAGAGATGCCGAGTCCCAAGTGCGAGCCGGCTCGAACCAAATCTCCAGGCTGCAGGGGCCGCCTGAGGGAAAATCCGCAGCCCTGAATCTGCCGGAGCTGAGGATCGTCCCATGACGGCGAATCTGCAGGCCGTTGCCACCGCTAAGCCATGTCACTTGATTCCGGGGAGAGTGAAACGGCCAGAGCCCTATGACCAACATGCCTGCGAGAGCCAGTATGCAAACCAATAGGAGGAGCTTGGGTCCTTCCGTCCGCCAGTTAACTCGGCCGATCAACTCCCGAACTCCGGGGCTGGTGCTCGAGCGGCCAGAATGAGTGTCGCCTGGTTTGTCTTGTAGCATCAGATTCGTCGGAAAACGTCAAAGCCCGCGGAAAGCAGGACTACGATTCCACCATACCACGAACCGGCGATCGGAAGCAGGATGTCAATTGTGAACCCCGTCCTCCGGACGGCCCCGCCCTTATCCCCATTGGGACGCGGCATCGAGCGCAGCTCCCCTTGACAGCCTACCGTCAGCGGCCTATACAATTCTAGCTGTTGGTTCAGCGAGTCGTTTGGCGAGACTACGCTTAACGTTGCAGGTTCAGAATCCGAGTTGTTCCCCGCGCCGCTCCGAGACGCGTGGTCCCCCGTTTTGGTCCTGGCAACCTAGTTCGTCGGCGAATGCTCCAACGGTATAAGGCTTTGCAGCGTGCGGCAGTTTCCTGCCGCTTCCTTCGAGGCTCATTGCAATGCGAATCGCAGCAGAAAGGCGACAGCGAGCGCGCCGCACGCGAAATGGCCTGAAGTGCTCGTGGTCGAGTCTTGTGTCGCTGTTTGCGGTTGATAGTTGCCGCTCAATCAGGTGGATAATGAACTGGCGTATTCCCACAACGATTAGTTTGGCGTTCATCGCCGCGCTTGCTTGCTGCCTTCTTTTGGGCTGCAAGGGGCGGCAAGCTGATGCCGCCGCCGAGGCTCCGCCGGCGGCCGAGGTGGAGCACGAGCAGGATGGCGGCGCATTCAAAGTAGATCATCCGGAACAATATGAGCTTGCCACGGCCGGAGAGCGTGCGGCCGTTCCCGAACTCGAAGTGACGGGCACTGTCGGGCCGGACGTGTCGCGAAATATCCCGGTGATTTCTATTGCTTCGGGGCGTGTGGTGGAGATTAATGCCCGGCTGGGCGACACCGTCACCAAAGGGCAAGTGCTTATGCGCGTTCAGAGCGCGGACATTGCCCAGGCCTTTTCCGACTACCGCCAGGCCGTCGCCGATGAGACCTTGGCGCGCACTCAACTCGAGCGCTCGAAGCTGCTCTACGATCACGGCGCCGTGTCACTCAACGACCTTCAAGTAGCCGAGGACACGCAAGCGAAAGTCCAGGTCACCGTCGAAACCGCGATCGAACGCCTGCGGGTTTTGGGCGCCGACCTCAATCATCCCGCCGCTATTATCGACATTCGGGCGCCAGCCTCCGGGGTCATCACCGACCAGCAGGTTACGAATGCGGCGGGCGTGCAAGGCTTGGCGGGACCCAACCCGTTCACCATCTCCGACCTTTCACACGTCTGGGTGCTTTGCGACGTGTACGAAAATGATCTTCCCTTCATTCACCTCGGCCAGTATGCGGACATTCATTTGACGGCTTACCCGGACCGGCTGCTGAAAGGCAGGATCAGCAATATTGGGCCGATCCTCGATCCCAATCTGCGCACCGCGAAGGTCCGGCTGGAGGTTCAAAATCCGGGAATCCTGCGGCTCGGCATGTTCGTGACCGCGACCTTTTACGGACTCAAGAAGGAAGTCCACGCTACTGTACCAGCGAGTGCCGTCGTGCACTTGCACGACCGCGACTGGGTCTATGTCCCTGTGGAAGGCGGCCGTTTCCGGCGCCTGGCAGTCGTAGGGGGGGGAATGCTCGCCGGGGCGTCCCATGCGGGTCTGGCGGGGAAGGTGCAAAGCCCGCCCCCCCGGGGTAACAACGAGACGCAGGAAATCACCTCGGGCCTGCGCCCTGGCCAACAGGTCGTAGCGAACGCCCTGATGCTCCAGGCGACAGTCGAGCAGTAGGTAAGGCCGCAACTCGAAACTCGAAATTCGAAATTAGGAAATCGGAAATCGGAACTCGAGAATCGTCTGGTGCCGGGCAGTTCATATTTTGAATGTTGAGTTTTCCTGTTATGCTGAGCGCCGCGGAGCATCTCTGCAGTTCCTCGCAGGCAGGTACGCCTGAAAGCAACTGCGGAGATCCTCCGCCCCGGCAAGTCGGGGCTCAGGATGACGGCCTTCGGGGATGGGTACGAAAAAGCGGATGTCGGAAGGGTTTTCCGATTTTCGAATTTCGATTTTCGAATTTCGAATCTCGTCTTGACTGATAACTGACGACTGAGAACTGACAACCAACATGATTCGTGCGGCGGTTGATTTCGCCTTAAACAAACGCCTGCTGGTGCTGGCGGGGGCGCTGGTTCTGTTCGGCTGGGGGATCGTCTCGTTTCACCGGCTCCCCGTGGAAGCCTATCCCGACGTGGCGGACAACTATGTTGAGATCATCACCCAGTGGCCGGGCATTTCCGCGGAGCAGATCGAACAACAGGTGACGATTCCGCTTGAAAACGTGATGAACGGAATCCCGGATATCGTGCACTTACGATCGTTTTCACTATTCGGGCTCTCGGATCTCAAGCTGATCTTCAGCGATGAATCGGAGAACGCCTGGAACCGGGAAAGAGTGCTCGAGCGGCTCTCGCAAGTTACCCTGCCACCCGGCGTCGTACCCCAAATGGGAACTGACTGGAGCCCGGTCGGTCAGATCTATTTCTTCACCCTCTACAGCAGCAATCCTCGCTACGACGTGATGGATTTGAAGTCGCTGGAAGACTGGATGGTGGAGAAGAATCTCAAAGCCGCGCCCGATATCGTCGACGTAGCGAGCTTTGGCGGGCCCACCCGTGAGTACCAGGTTCGCGTCGATCCCAACAAGCTCATCGCCTACGGGCTCAGCATTGGCCAGGTGGAACAACAACTCACCAACAACAACGTCAATGCGGGCGGCAGCTTCATCGAAGCCGGTTTGCAGCAGATCAACGTTCGGGAAGTGGGTTTGGTGAAGAGCGTGTACGATATCGAAAACACTGTCGTCACGACCAAGAGCGGCACGCCGCTGCGGGTGAAAGATATCGCGGTCGTCGAGCAAGGCCCGAAGATCCGCCTGGGCCAATTCGGCCGCGCCATTCACCGCGAAGACGGGAAAATCATCGACAATGACGACGTGGTCTCCGCCTGGGTGCCCATGCGGAAAGGGGCTGAGCCGGAACAAGCACTGGAAGGCCTGCACAAAAGGGTCGAGGAGTTGAACAACCGCCTCTTGCCGGCGGGCGTCAAGATTATTCCCTTCATCGACCGCAGCGACCTGGTTCACTTCACCACTCACACCGTCTTGCACAATCTCACTGAGGGGTTTATTCTCGTCACGATAATTCTGCTCCTCTTCCTGGGCAACGTGCGTGGCGCCCTGATCGTGGCCACCACGATTCCGTTTTCGCTGCTCTTTGCTTCCATTTGCCTTGACCTGCGAAGAATCCCCGCCAACTTGCTTTCCCTTGGAGCGCTTGACTTCGGCATGGTGGTGGATGGCGCGGTGGTGATGATCGAGAATATCGTTCGACACCTCGACCTGCGGGGAGAGGTGTACAAAACAACCCAGGAACGAATTCGCGCCGCAGCCCACGAAGTGCAGAGACCCGTGTTTTTTGCCATTATCATCATCATCACCGCCTATTTGCCGATCTTTACTCTGCAAAGAGTGGAGGGCCGGCTCTTCCGCCCGATGGCCTGGACGGTGGCGTTTGCCCTGCTGGGGGCGGTCATCTTCTCGATGACCATCGCGCCCGTGTTGGCGAGCTTTCTGTTCCGCAAAGAGTTCCGGGAATGGCACAACCCTGTGATCGCCTGGCTGACGCGTCAGTATCAGCGCGCTTTGCGCCGCACTGTTCATCATCGCTGGGTGATGCTGGGAATTGCGCTTATGGCCCTGGGAGGAGCTGCATACCTGGTGGTGAGCGGAACTATTGGATCAGAGTTTCTGCCGCATCTGGATGAAGGCTCGCTCTGGGTGCGCGGCACCCTTGCGCCCAGCACCGGTCCTACGGAGAGCCTGCGGGTGGCGAATCGAGTCCGGGTGCTGCTGGCCTCCTTCCCGGAGGTTTATGAAACCACCAGTCAGGTGGGCCGCCCCGACGACGGAACGGATACCACCGGCTTCTTCAACACTGAATACTTCGTTGGCTTGAAGCCCGCAAACCAGTGGCGTCCTGTTTTTCACCAGGACAAAGATGAATTGGTAGCCGCCATGAATCGCGAATTGGAGAAGACACCAGGCGTGATCTGGAACTTCTCTCAACCTATCGAGGACAACATGGAGGAGGCGGTCAGCGGTGTAAAAGGGGAACTGGCCACCAAGGTTTATGGCGACGATTTCAAGACCCTGGAAGGCCTCGCCGATCGGATCGTGGAGGTCATGCGGGGCGTGAGAGGGATCGAAGATCTGGGAGTCTTTCGCCTGCTGGGCCAGCCCAACTTGAACGTGACCGTGGACCGCCGCCAGGCCGCTCGCTATCAGATCAACGTTGCCGACGTACAAGATGCGGTTCAAACCGCCGTGGGCGGCAACGCCCTCACGCAGGTGCTGGACGGAGAGGCACGCTACGATCTGGTGCTGCGCTATCTTCCCCGATATCGTGACACGCGGGAAGCGATCGAAAACATCCGTTTGCTGGCGCCCTCAGGCGAACGGGTTTCGCTCGCTCAACTCTGTAACATCGAAGAGCGAGACGGCGCTTCCGAAATCTACCGCGAGGGAAACCAGCGCTATGTGGCCATCAAGTACAGCGTGCGTGGGCGCGACCTGGGCAGCGCGGTCGAGGAGTCGATTCAAAAGGTCAACGCGCAAGTGCAATTGCCGAGGGGCTATCGCATCGATTGGGAAGGCGAATACGAAAGCCAAAAGCGGGCGGAGGCTCGGCTGTTCTTCATTGTGCCCCTGACCGCTTTCTTGATCTTCCTGATCATCTACAGCGCTTTCGGTTCCGCGAAATGGGCTTGCCTGAATCTGGTGAACATGATGGTGGCGCCGTTGGGGGGTCTGCTGGCGCTCTGGGCGACCGGGACGCACCTGAGCGTGTCTTCCGGAGTTGGCTTTCTCGCTTTGTTCGGGGTTTCCGTTCAGATCGGCGTGATCATGGTGGAGTACATCAATCAACTGCGGGCGCGCGGCCGCACGATCGAGGATGCGGCCGTCGAGGGAGCCGTTCGGCGCCTCCGCCCCATCATGATAACCATGTTGGTCGCAACTCTCGGTCTGCTGCCTGCGGCTACGTCCCACGCTATCGGGTCGGATTCGCAACGCCCCTTTGCCATCGTCATTGTCGGCGGATTGATCGCCGATCTCCTGATGAGCATCTTCCTGTTGCCCACTTTCTACGTCTGGTGGGCTCGACCGACCGACCACCTGCCCAGCCCGGAGGAAGCGAAGAGCGTGTACGAGTAGTCCGGTGTTATTCAAATCGCGGATCTCAAATCTCAGGTCTCAAATCTCAAATCTCCAATGTGAGGTCCGAATTCTCAACCCTCAGGCCTCGAACCCGCACTTATAAGGGCCAGCTTTACGCTAAAGCGCTCACGCCGGACTTATGGCCTCTGGTCGGTCTTGGCAAAACCGCCAATCGAGAGCAAAATGCTTCTCAGCCGAGCCTCAACGGCTCTTGGGCAGGAGGCGAATGATGAAGAGAGAAGAAGTTCGCGCGCGCATCGAGGAAATAGGCATCATTCCAATTGTTCGCGTATCGACTGCCGAGGAAGCATTTTTTGCCGCCGAGGCGGTGGCTTGCGGCGGCATCCCCATCGTGGAAATGGCCATGACCGTTCAAGGCGCGGCGGACGTAATCTCTGAACTAGCTCGCAATGCGCCGCAGATGATCGTTGGGGCGGGTTCCGTGCTGGACGTAGAGATGGCGCGCGTGTGTGTGGGTGCGGGGGCAAAATTCCTCACCAGTGAAGGATTCGATGCGGAGGTCGTCGAGTTCGCGGGCAAGGCCGGGGTGGTGGTTTTGCCGGGCGCTCTGACCCCCACGGAGGTGATCAGGGCGTGGAAGGCGTCCGCCGACTTCGTCAAAGTCTTCCCCTGCGCGGAAATGGGTGGCGAAATCTACATCCGTGCTCTGAAGGTGGCATTATCTCAGGTGCCGATGGTCGCTGCGGGAGGCGTAACCTTATCGACGGCCGGGAATTTGATTCTGGCGGGCGCTGCGGCGATCGGCGTGGGACGAGAGTTAATCCCCACCGAGGCAATCAAGGAGCGGAGGGCGGGGTGGGTTTGTGAATTAGCACGAAGGTTCCTGGGCCACGTGCAAGACGCCCGCAGCAGGACCGCAGCGTGGAAGGGAAGTCTTTCGCCGCAAAAGTGACCGAAGGTGAAGAGCGCGGTTAAATTCATGGCACGACATTGAAGATCCCGGTCCGAGTCGTCGCGAACTGCAGCAAGACGCCCGAGGGTGCGGCGTGGCTCGACCGGCTGCCGGAGATTCTACGGAGCGTCGAGCGACGTTGGTCGTTGAGTGTCGGCGCCCCATTCGATAACAACGAGGTGAGTTGCGCTTGGGTAGCGCCGGCCGCACTCGCCGATGGGACCGACGCGGTTCTCAAGATTGGCATGCCTCATCTGGAGGCGGAGCACGAAGCGGAGGGGTTGCGATTCTGGGACGGCGATCCGACGGTGCGGCTGCTGGCCGACGACGAGCTTGGCGCCATGCTGCTCGAACGCTGCCATCCTGGAACTTCGCTGCGCGCGCTGCCGGAGATTGAGCAGGATCTTGTTATCGCGGGATTGTTGCGCCGTCTATGGCGCTCGCCCGTGGCGCCCCACCCCTTTCGGCCACTTTCCTCACTCATGAAGTTCTGGGGCGACGCGGTGGCGGCAGACACCGGGAGGTGGCGCGACGCGGGCCTGGTCCGCGGAGGTCTGCGACTCTTCGACGAACTGCCTCGTACCGCTCCCAAGGAAGTGCTGCTGGCGTCTGATCTTCACGCCGGTAACGTCCTCCGATCAAAGCGAGCGCCCTGGCTCGTCATCGACCCGAAGCCGTTCATTGGCGATCCGGCCTATGATGTGACTCAACACCTGTTGAATTGCTCTGAGAGGCTGCGGTCGGATCCCATCGGGCTCATCCATCGAATGGGCGGCCTGCTGGACGTTGACCGTGAGCGCATTCGATTGTGGACCTTCGCCCGTATCGCGGTGGACCCGCCCGATGATTGGAGCAATGAAGATTGGGTGGCTATAACAAGAGCAACGGCCCCTTAAGAAGCCATCTAGTGCTTAGCTGAATTGGCGAGCGAACTCATTCGTCCGAAGCGGAAGGGCGGGGCTTTAGCCCCGCCGCTACGCAGAGCACGGTTGAAGGGGCCTTTAGGCCCTGAAGCAACGCGGCTTCAGGGGCTAAAGCCCCGAGGAGTGGCCTGTTCTCTGCGGCGGGGCTGAAGCCCCGCCCTTCCGACGCCAAACGAATCAGCACGCTTACTTCTGTAAGTAAGCACTAGCTCCTTATCAGCCGCCGGCCTTGTAAACGAACCTTGTCCTCGATGAGCAGGCAAACAGCTTCCGAATAGATCCGGTGCTCCTCCTTCAAGATTCGCGCGGAGAGGGATTCCGGAGTGTCCTCGTCCAGGACGGGGACGACGGCCTGGCAGACGATGGGGCCGGAATCGACGCCTTCATCAACGATGTGAACCGTGCAGCCCGTGAATTTCACTCCGTAATCGAGAGCCTGCTTCTGCGCGTCGGTCCCAGGAAATGCCGGCAGCAGTGCGGGATGGATGTTCAGAATGCGCCCCGGAAACGCGCGCACGAAATAGGGGCTGAGAATACGCATGAATCCTGCCAGGCACACCACATCCACTTGAAAGTGCTTGAGGACTGAAACAACTTCGCGGTCGAAGGACTCGCGCTCTTTTCCTTGGGAGGGAATGAAGCGCGTTTCAAGGCCCATCCTTCTCGCCGTGGCAAGGCCCGCAGCATCCTCTTTGTTGCTGATGACAACGGCTATCTTAGCGGGGATTTTCCCTTCCTGAACGTTGCGGGCGATGGCCTCGAAATTCGAGCCGCGCCCGGAAAGCAGGATGCCAAGATTCTTCATGGGGGCACATCCATTGGTGATTTGTGATTGGTGATTTGTGATTGCAACTGCGGAGATCCTTCGCTGGGCTCAGGATGACAGCGGAAAGGCGCTCAGGATGACAGTGGAAAATCACAAATCGCAAATCACAAATCGCCAATATACTTGACGCTCGGCTTCCCGTGCTCGATATCGCCGATGATCCAGAACTTTTCCCGCGCTTTCGAGAGCAATGTCGTGACGCGAGCCAGTTTTCGCCTGGCCACGATCAGCAACATGCCAATTCCCATGTTGAAGGTGCGGAGCATGTCAGGCTCCGGCACGCGCCCCAGCCGGGCGATCAAATTGAAGATCGGCAACACCGGCCAGCTTCCCAACTGGACAACCGCGCGGGCCCCCGGGGGGAGTATGCGCGGCGTATTATCGGTAATGCCCCCGCCGGTGATATGGACTAATCCTTTAAGCAAGTGTTCGGCAAGCAGTGGCCGCAGGACATTCCAATAGCAACGGTGCGTGGCGAGCAGTTCGTCACCCAGGGTCCGGCCCAGTTCCGGTATCTGTCGGGTGAGCTTGATTCTTGCCTTTTCGAGCAGGACCTTGCGTGCCAGGGAATATCCGTTCGTGTGTAGTCCCCAGGAGGGAAGGCCCACGATGGCGTCTCCCGGGCAGATGCGGCTGCCGTCGATGATCTCGCGCTGCCGGACCCAGCCGATGATGCAGGCCGCCAGATCGTATTCATTGGGCGGGTAGAAGCCCGGCATCTCCGCGGTTTCGCCGCCAATCAGCGCGCAACCCACCGACCGGCAAGCCGAGGCCACGCCCCGCACAACGTCGGTGACCACTGCGGGGTGCATTTTTCCGGTGGCCAGATAGTCGAGCAGGAACAAGGGCGCCGCGCCGTGAACGGAGATGTCGTTGACGCAGTGGTTGACCATATCGGTTCCGACGGTAGTATGCCGGTTCAATGCGAAGGCGATTTTAAGCTTGGTTCCCACGCCATCGATGCTCGAGATAAGGACGGCGTCACGCGGAAGGCCCTTGATGGAGAAGAATCCGCCGAAGGCTCCGACTTCCTTCAGTACGCGCGCGTTGAAAGTCTTGCGCGCCAGGAGTTTGATGGAGGCTTTGGCTTCGGTGGCCGCGTCGATGTCAACACCAGCATCGCGATAGAGCATAGGTCGTTGGTGATTTGCGATTTCTGATTTGTGATTGGCGAATGGTGCACTCCAGCCACGGTCGCGAATTCACCGCGCTAGAGAATAGCACATTTGCGATGGGCGATTGGTGGTTTGTGATTGGCCATAACCCGTCGAAAGTCACGTCATTCCCGCGAAAGCGGGAATCCATCGGTTCATAGACTCACGATGGGTCCCCGCTTTTGCGGGGCGTCGGAATCCTGCTCTCAGTTTTGTAGCTGTGCGGCTGGCCGATCGCCGCTCAGGAGGACAATGCAAATCACCAATCACAAATCGCAAATCACAAATTCAAAACGTTTTTCCCGTCCTCGACCAGCGAGTTTTGGTGAAGAAATTATAAAGAATGGAAGCGTCAAACTTGAGCCGGGAGGCCAACTCTTCGCTCGTCCAGTCGCGGGTGGGAGCGTCATAAGACCAGTAGACAAAGAGCGGTTCGCCCACCACGTTTTCGAGCGGAACGAAGCCCCAGAAGCGGCTGTCCAAAGAGTTGTCCCGGTTGTCACCCATGCAGAAGAGGAATCCCTGGGGCACGTGCAGTCCGTCGTTCCGAATGAAGTTGGGCATTTCGCGCGCCCACGACGGGTCCAGCCCCCAGGCGGCAGGTAAGGTTTCCAGCACGTTGAGGGGCGGAGGAAAGTTGTCCCTTAAGGGCAGAGTCGAGGAATACTGGAAGTGGTCATAAGGCTCGTTGAGCGGCTGGCCGTTGACGAACACTCGACGGTCTTCGATTCTGATCACGTCGCCGCCCACACCGATCACGCGTTTCACAAACATCACGGATGGATTTCTGGGATAGCGAAAGGCGACGATGTCCTCGCGGTGGACGCTGCGCAGAGGCGGAATGCGAAACGACGTGTAAGGAAGCCGAGGCCCGTAGAGCAGCTTGTTCAGGAACACATGATCGCCGATCAAGATGGTTTCTTCCATCGACCCGGTTGGAATCACCGTTGCTTCTGCGATGAAAGTCCGGATGCAGAACACACCCACCAGAACCACCAACAAGGAACGAACGGTCTCCCATGCACTTTCGCGGCGCCGGATCTTGCCCCCCGGATTCTCGCCTTCTGACTCAGGCGAAGCGGACACGCCAGGTTCCGAAACGTGCGGCCCTTCCACAGGCACTTCCGCGGCTTGCTTCTCAAGCGGTTCCATATCTCTCAGTCCCGGTTTCGAATCGCAATCAGAGGCTCTTGAACGGTGGTGGGATAACTCCCTGTGTAGCACGCCAGACAAAAGCGTCCCTGCGTATCGCCAACCGCTCGGCGCAGACCCTCGAGCGACTGATAACCTAGGGAGTCAGCTCCCAGGAATTGTCGTATTTCCTCGACATTATGAGTAGATGCGATTAATTCCTTTTTCGTTGGCGTGTCAATCCCATAAAAGCACGGGGAGGTGGTGGGGGGGCAACTGATGCGCATATGTATTTCCTTCGCCCCGGCCTCCCTAACGATCTGAACGATCTTCCGGCTGGTGGTGCCACGTACGATCGAATCGTCCACCAGCACCACTCGCTTTCCCTCCAGCAGACTGCGCACGGGGTTTAGTTTCAACTTGACTCCAAAGTCCCGGATCGCCTGGCTGGGCTCGATAAACGTGCGGCCTACGTAATGGTTGCGAATCAGCGCGATCTTGAGCGGGATCCCGGATTCCTCGGCAAAACCTGTGGCTGCGGGAACGCCTGAATCTGGAACCGGAACCACCAGGTCGGCGTCTGCGGGGTGCTCGCGGGCGAGAAACCGCCCCAGCATTTCGCGGCTGGCTTGCACTGAACGCCCGAACACCAGGCTGTCCGGACGTGAGAAATAGACGTGTTCGAAGATGCACTGGGCGGACGCAGCAGGAGGTGCGAAATGCAACGAAGTCACTCCGCGCCGATCCAAAATGACCATCTCGCCAGGCTCGACATCGCGAATGAACTTGGCGTCAATCAGGTCGAAGGCACAAGTCTCTGAAGCTAACACGTATGCATCGCCAAGCTTTCCCAGGCTCAGGGGGCGGAAACCACGAGGGTCGCGGATGCCGTAGACGCTGTCCTTGAAGAGCATCACCAGCGAGTACGCCCCCACCACTTTGTCGAGCGCCTCCGCCACGGCCTCCGGAATGCCGGCCTGCCGGGAGCGGGCAAAGAAATGCAGGATCACTTCCGTATCGCTGGTGGTTTGGAAGATGTCGCCCCGGCTCTCGAGGTCGCGCCGGATTGTGCTGGCGTTCACCAAATTCCCGTTATGAGCCAAGGCCACCTGGCCCTTATTGCAGCTCACCTTCAAGGGTTGAGCATTCTTGAGGTCAGTATCGCCGGCCGTCGAGTAGCGCGTGTGCCCTATAGCCAGATACCCCGGCAAGCCCTTAATGACCTCGGAGGGAAAGATCTCGTCCACGTGTCCCATCCCTCGTTTGCAGGTCAATGAGTCGCCGTCCGACACAGCGATGCCGGCGCTTTCCTGTCCCCGGTGTTGGAGCGCGTAGAGACCTAAATATGCCAGTTTGGCGGCTTCGGAGTGGCCATAAACTGCGAACACCCCACAATGGTCGTGAAACTTGTCATCGGGCAGAGAGAAGACTGGGAAGAAAGAAGACGCGAGCTGCAAAAATCCTCCTCCAAATCAGGAAGGATGACCGCGCCGAAGTGGCCGCCAACTTCAGTTGAATCAGTAGGTTCGGCGCGAAACCCGTCCCCCACGCTCATGCGCTTTTCGGCACGCCGGCCTGAATTCCCGGAAGTCACTACAGGCGTTTCGGAACTCACACCGCCATCGCCGACACTGACGGCATGTCCTATTGTGCGCCTATTCTGGAACCGGCGCAACAGGATTGTGCGGGAACGGCAAGCTCTACCGCAACACGGCTAAGTTGCGGTAGACTATTAGGTTCCCGGAAGCAGGTGAATCGCTTTCTGCGCGACTTTACCCGCCAACTTACGCCCCGCGAAAGTAAGCCTGTGCGGCAAGGCCGGAGACGGTATCCGACAACCTACGGAGGAGCTATGGCCCAACCCTGGAAGACGAAGAAGTGGTTTGTAAGCCCCTGGTGTTATTTGCCCGAGGTTAGGAAAGGCTTCAAGTTCGCGCCCAAGATCAAGATCCATGATGTGACCTTGCGCGATGGCGAACAGCAGACAGGCGTGGTGTTTCGCCGCGAGGAGAAGGTAGAAATCGCCAAGCGGTTGGATGCGATGGGCGTGCACCGCATCGAGGCCGGAATGCCCGCGGTCTCGCCGCAGGACCAGGCGGCGGTGAGCGATATCGCCAACCTGGGTCTGAAAGCGGAGATCTTCACCTTTGCCCGCTGCATGGTCAGTGACGTGGCGGCCGCCAAAGCGTGCGGGTGCAAGGGCGTGATTGTCGAGATTCCTTCGAGCGAACACATCATCAAGAACGCCTATGGATGGCCCCTGGCGCGCGCCGTGAAATCCTCCATCGAGGCTACGCTGGCCGCGAAGGAGGCCGGCCTTTACACCGTATTCTTCACCATCGACTCGACGCGCACGGAAGTCGAGAAGCTGCTCGACCTCGTTCAGCATGTGGCCGAGGAAGGCCATATGGACTCCTTCACCATCGCCGACAGTTTCGGCGGGTGCACACCAGAAGCCATTTTTGCGGTGGTTAAGAAGGCGATCAAACGGCTCAAGAAGCCGGTGGAGATTCACTGCCATCAGGACTTCGGGTTGGGCGTCGCAAACACCATCTATGGCCTCGCGGCAGGAGCCTCCGTAGCGCACACCACCGTGACCGGCCTGGGCGAGCGGGCGGGCAACGTCCCCATGGAAGATGTGGTTCTCTCCCTGCTCTGCCAGTACGGGGTCAAGCTGGGGATCCGCACCGAGAAGATGTGCGAGGTCTCGCGGTTTGTTCTGGGCCTTGCGAAGGTGAAGATTCCGGGTAACCGTCCGATCGTGGGCGACATGCTCTACCAGGTGGAGTCCGGGATCGTAGCGGGTTTCGTCCGCAAAGCGCGGGTGAAGAGCCCTTTGGAATACGTTCCGTTCGCTCCTGAGCTGGTGGGTCAAGCGCCGGTCACCATCGTGCTCGGCAAGAATAGTGGGCTGCCGTCCATTCAGGAATGGTGCGAGAAGTTGGGAGTTACGGCCAACGAAGATGAGATGATGGAAATGGTGCGCCTGGTGAAGGAGAAGTCGTTCGAGAAGAAGGACCTGCTCACGGAGGACGAGTTCAAGGCCATTGTGGGCCAAGTGCAAAGCCGGGCAGCAGGCGCGAATTAACGCCCCGTCACGCCATCGAAAACGATCATCTCCGTGGTCTCTGTGTCTCAAGGCTTTAACACAGAGGTCACGGAGCAACCCGGCGACCTCCGTGTTAGATCTTTCGCTAATCACGGAGGACACGGAGGCGCCAACGATGGCGCTGCCTGTCCTGGAGAAACGTAGATGATCCGCAGTCTAGAGGAGTTGATCGCGCGCGCACGGCAGCTTGGCCCGGCGAGAATCGCGGTGATCGAAGGCCACGATCCTGACGTGCTCGAAAGTTTGGCGCAAGCCGAGCCGCTGGGGCTGGCGCTGCCCACGCTGATTGGCAAGCCCGCCAAGATTGAAGAGGCCGCTCGCAAAGTGGGCTACAGTCTGCGCCCCGAGTCGCTGATCGCGACCTCCGGGGAAGATGCCTCGATTCGCCAGGGCATCGACCTGATACGGGAAGGCCGGGCCGACCTGCTCATGAAGGGCAAGGTGACTACGGCCAACCTGATCCGGGGGGTTCTGGACAAAGAACGTGGCTTGCGCGCCGGAAGACAGTTGAGCCAGGTCATCGTTTTCCAGACACCTCGAATTCCCCGCCTGATGGTCATGACCGACGGGGCGATCAATATTGCGCCCACCCTGGAGAACAAAGCGGAAATCTGCCGCAACGCCATCGAAGTGGCGCACGCGCTGGGCATCGCGGGGCCAAAGGTGGTCTTGCTGACGGCGCTGGAGTTCGTCAATCCGGCCATGCCGGCAACGGTGGATGCGGCGGCGCTGGTGCAGATGAACCGCCGGGGACAGATTACGGGCGCTTACCTGGAAGGCCCGCTGGCCCTGGACGTTCCGCTCAGCCGCTTTGCCGCGGACCGCAAAGGCATTGCCAGCCCGGTTGTCGAGGCTACTGACGTCTTGATCGCTCCTGACATCGAAGCGGCGAATATCCTGTATCGGGCGATCACCTACTTTGCCGGTGGCCAGTCCGGCGGGATCATCGTCGGGGCGCGCGTGCCGCTGATCGTGCTTTCGCGGGCGGAACCGCCGGAGACCAAGATCCATTCCATCTCGTTGGCGCTCCTGCTGATGCACCATCAGCGCCAGGCGGCGTAGCTTTGGAGTGCGGCGGCTTGCCGCCGCCTTTCCCCGCGAGCTAGCTCGCCCTGCGCTGTGTGGAACTGACCTTCGGGTCGGCATGCGAGGTGCTGGCCTGAACCTCGGCTACACAGAGAGACGGCCGGCAAGCCGGCCTGAGGCAGAGCGGCAGCAAGCTGCCGCACTCCAAAGCGCTTTGCGCACGGGGAGGTTCTATCTTGCGGATTCTGGTTCCAAACCTCGGTTCCACGTCGCTGAAATATCAGCTCATTGAAACCGAAGGCGAAAAGGTTCTGGCCCGCGGCAAGATCGAGCGGATCGGAAGCGCAGAGTCTCCGATCACCAGGTGGGATGACGTGACGGGAAGGGAATTGAAAGAGGCGGCGCCGATCCCGGACCACCGGGCTGCGATCAAATTCCTGATCGACAAGCTCGCTCCGTGCCACTCGTCTGCCGGGGCCAAGGGGGCGATTGCGGCCGTAGGGTTCAAAGCCGTGCATGGCGGCCCGCGCTTCTGCGGAAGTTTCCTGGTCGATGACGAGTTGCTGGCTGCTATGCAGGAGTTCGTTCCCGTGGCGCCCGTTCACAACCCAATTTACATCCAAGCCATGCAGATCTTTCGCGAGGTTTTGCCCGGAGTCCCGATGGTGGCGGTTTTCGAAACGGGATTCCACTCCAGCCTGCCGGAGAAGGCTTTCACTTATGGCGTCCCCTACGAATGGCAGGAGAGGCACGGTGTGCGCCGCTACGGCTTTCATGGTTCCTCTCACCGATACGTGGCGCGGCGCGTCCCGGAAATCCTCGGCAGGCCCGCCTCCGAACTGCGGCTCGTCTCGTGCCACCTGGGCGGGAGTTCGTCGATTTGCGCGGTTGAGGAAGGGAAGTCCGTTGACACGAGTTTCGGCTTCTCCGCCCAGTCCGGAATCGAGCACGCCACGCGCTGCGGCGACCTTGACCCCTTCATCATTCTGCACATGATGGAGAAGGAGAAGTTGACTCCCGCGGAAGTTCGTGAGGTCTTGTGCAAGAAAGGCGGCCTGCTGGGTATCTCGGGGCTGAGCGGCGACCTGCGGGATCTGGAAGAAGCGGCGGCGAAAGGCCACCGGCGAAGCGCCTTGGCGGTAGAGGTGCTCGTCTACGAGGTGAAGAAGTACATTGGAGCTTTCGCTGCCGCCATGGGTGGGCTCAACGCCGTGGCCTTTGCGGGCGGCATCGGTGAGAACTCCTGGCGGGTGCGGCAGGAAGTTTGCCGCGATATGGAATTCCTCGGCATCCGACTCGACGATGAGGTGAACTGCCAGCCTGCGCGCGGCGACCGCATTATCTCGAGCCCGGCTTCCGGCGTCGCGGTGTTGGTTGTCTACACGAACGAGGAGATCGTAGTTGCGCGCGAAACGGCGCGCGTGCTCGAGGCGTAGGGGCGGCTCGCGAGCCGCCCCTACTGTCGCATAAGGAGGATTGTCGCAGAATGAGACTCGTGACATTTGAGACCGGCAACGAGGTTCGACTGGGCGCTTTGCGGGACAATTCCGTGATCGACCTCGAGGTTGCCATCGGCTTGCTTCGAGGCGATACGCTCGGCAACGAGTCGCACCCTGAGCTACAAGAGGCGGCTGACACGGTATTAGCCCCGGGAGGCGCGCCACGCGACATGCTGGAAGTTCTGGCGCGCGGAGAAGGGTGGTGCCGGGGGCTGGCGGTGATCGTGGGCGCTGCGGCGGCGTTTCCAGAACCTGCGCGTCTGCCTCGAGGCCTCTTCACGCCGCTCGGAAGCGTGCGCCTGCGCGCTCCCTTGCTGCGGCCCGGCAAGATCGTGTGCGTGGGGCTCAATTACGAGTCCCACCGCGCCGAGCAGGGAATCCAAACACCCGCGCGGCCGATCTTCTTCCTCAAGTCGAACAACACCATCTGCGGGCAGGGCGATCCCATCGTCCTTCCGCCCAACTCGCAGCAGGTGGATTTCGAAGCGGAGTTCGCGGTTGTGATCGGGAAGCGAGGGAAGGCGATTCCAGAAGACAAGGTCCTCGAGCGCATCGCCGGCTACACCATCCTCAATGACGTTAGCGCCCGCGACCTTCAAATCGGCGACAAGCAGTGGTTCCGAGGGAAGAGTTGCGACACCTTCGCGCCCTTGGGCCCGTGCATCGTCACCAAGGATGAGATTCCCGATCCGCACTCGCTGCCCATCTCGCTCACCCTCAACGGGCAGACGATGCAGGATTCCAATACCAACGACCTGATCTTCAAGATTCCGTTTCTGGTCAGCTACCTTTCCCAGTCGCTCACGTGGGAACCGGGCGACATTTTGTCTACAGGCACCCCCGGTGGCGTCGGCCATCACCGTAAGCCGCCGATTCACCTCCACCCGGGCGATACGGTCAGCATTACGGTAGAGGGCATCGGCACGCTCACGAACCCCGTCGTGGGGCCGTGAAACGGCTACGGCTATCAGCGGTCAGCTTTCAGCTCCCAGCTAGACCGCGGTCCTTTGTTTTCATAGACATTCTCGCTTTGTTCCCGGAGTTTCGGTAACGCCGGGCTGGCGCAGACCCCCGAACTGTGGGGTCTGCGATGTCCCGAAGGGACGGGCCAGGGCATCTGGCATAATTTGACCGAACTGCGCCTTCGGCGCATCGCAGACCCCGACAAGTCGGGGTCTGCGCCAACCCACGGTCCTTTGTTTTCATAGACATTCTCGCTTTGTTCCCGAAATTCGTGTATGCATCGTGTTCCCGGCCGGCTTTCACCGCCGACACAACCCCGTGATCATACTCTAGCCTATAAATCTGCGTTTGTCAAGAGACAAGAAGTCCGGCCGCGAGACGGTAAGAAAGAAACGCGTTAACTGGCTCGATATTATCTCTTGTATCTGCTTCGAGGGTGGGCTATATTGTCGCAATTCGAATTCAATTGCACCGTGGGGGTGCCGATGCTACGCGCGCTCACTCCTCATGCGCGGACTGCCGTCAGGCGGACCGTGCTCTACGCCGGATGCGTCTTGAGCATATTCCTTGCAGCCTTCTGGTTCAGCATTTACGGCAGGCTGCAATTCGCAAATAGTGTCCCGACCCAGCACGATACGTCCGCCTTACCTTCACAAATCAGACCCCAGCTCATCGCAGGCTACGGCAAGCTTCCTCTGAGTTTCGAGCCGAACCGAGGGCAGGCAGAGGCGCACGTGAAGTTCCTTGCGCGCGGGCGAGGGTACGGATTGTTCCTGACGGGCGATGAGGCAGTGTTGAAACTAAGGAAGTCGTCAGTCGTCAGTGGTCAGTTGTCAGCGGGAAAAAAGCAGAACCCTAGAGTCAGAACCCAGGCACCAGATGGGAAGCGCGGACGACGGACGAATTTCCTAACCGAAAATCGGCAATCGAAAATCGAAAATCAGATTGTTCACCTGCGCCTCGTGGGAGCAAAGCCGGGCGCTGAAGTGATCGGGCGCAACGAACTTCCGGGCAAGGTCAATTACTTCATCGGCAATGATCCGAAGAAGTGGCGCGCCAACGTCCCCACCTATGCAAAGGTAGCGTACCGGGACGTTTATCCCGGCATCGATTTGGTTTACTACGGCAATCAGAGCGGGCAACTCGAGTATGACTTCATCGTCGCGCCGGGCGCCGACCCTAGCGCGATCGCGTTTGATGTGGGGGCGGTTCGCGAACCGTCGCTACGGATCGATGCCAATGGCGATCTTATGATCGGGAGGCAAGGCGGCGAGATTCGATTCCACAGGCCACAGATTTATCAGCCCAAGTCCGGCTCGTCACTTGTCATTCGTCACTCGTCACTGGTCGACGGTCGCTTCGTTCTCGACACCCGAAATCGCATTCACTTCGCGTTGGGTGCGTACGACCGCACGAAGCTGCTGGTCATCGACCCCGTACTCAGCTATTCGACTTACCTTGGCGGCAGCAGGGGTGAATTGGGCAACGCCATTGCCGTGGACTCCTCGGGCAGTGCCTATGTTGTGGGGTATACATTGTCGATGGACTTCCCCACTGCAAACCCGTTCCAAGCAAGTTTAAAGGGATTAACAAACGTATTCGTGAGCAAACTGAATGCGACAGGCACCGGGCTTGTCTACTCTACTTACCTGGGCGGTAGTGATGTGGATACGGGGTGGGGGATCGCAGTCGATTCCACCGGTAACGCTTACGTGGGCGGGATCACGGGGTCGACAGACTTCCCCACCGTCAATCCCTTCCAGGCGAACAACAAGTCGCCTCTCAACGGTACCGGGTTTGTCTCGAAACTGAACCCGTCTGGCTCGGCTCTGGTCTATTCGACCTACCTGGGCGGCAGCGGAGGTATCGATGGCGACGCCGTCCGTGGCCTCGCCGTCGACGCCTCCGGTGAGGCTTTGGTGGTCGGAACGGCTTCCTCGACGGACTTCCCCACCGCCAACCCCTTGCAGGCAAGCAATAAGTCGCCTGCCAACGGCAACGGATTCGTGACCAAACTGAACGTATCCGGCTCAGCCCTGATCTATTCGACTTACCTGGGGGGCGGCGGTGGTGACGCCGTCTGGGGCACAGCCCTGGACGCCTCTGGAAACGCCTATCTGACCGGTATAACTGAGTCGGCGGATTTTCCCACCGTCAATCCGCTTCAGGCGACTCTGAACGGACCCGCCAACGCATTCGTTGCCGAACTGAACCCCGCAGGTTCGGCCCTGGTCTACTCAACCTTTCTGGGTGGGAGCGGCAGCGACCTGGGGAATGCAATTGCTGTGGACTCCTCTGGCAGCGCCTATGTGACTGGGTCCACTACATCGACCAATTTTCCGACCGTCAACCCCCTGCAGGCGACCAATAGAGGAACACCGCCCTTGAGTCAAAACGCTTTCGTTTCCAAGTTGAATCCTGCGGGCAGCGCGCTGGTCTACTCGACCTACCTGGGCGGTAGCGTTTCAGAAACTGGCTCTGGAATAGCCGTTGATGCCTCCGGGAACGCCTACGTGGCCGGAAATACTTCGTCGAAGGACTTCCCAACCGTCAACCCAGTCCAAGCAACTAATAAAAGTGCGGGATGGGAAGGTTCTGGCGCATTTACGGCTTTCGTTGCGGAACTAAACGCAGCGGGCTCGGCCCTGGTCTACTCCACTTACCTGGGCGGCAGCCTTCCGGACCAAGCCAACGCCATTGCCGTGGACACTTCGGGCAACGCCTACGTAACCGGCCAGACCCTCTCCCTCGACTTTCCCACGGTTAACCCGTTCCAAGCAGCTAACCGGAACGCTCAGCCGCCGGGGCAGACAGCGTTCGTCGCCGAACTCTCGCCGGGCCCTGCGCCGGCCCTAAGCTTCTCCCCCTCCGTCCTCAACGTCGGGAGCACGCCCGTAAACACCACCAGCGCGCAACAGATTGTTACCGTGACGAACCTTGGGAATGCTCCGCTCACGCTCACCGGCATTACTGCCACTGGCGACTTCACGGTGGTCACTGCGGCCTCCACCTGCCTTTACGTGGTTCAGACAGTGGCTCCCGAAGCGACCTGCACGATCGCTATCACTTTCACGTCCCCGGCGCCAAGCCTCAGCACCGGCACGCTGACGGTCACGGACAATGCTCCGGGCAGCCCTCACACGCTGCAATTGAGTGGCAACGGCCCAGGGTCTCCTGCGGTCATCTCTCCCTCATACCTGGAGTTAACCGCCTACATTGGGACGTCGAGTACTCCACAGGCTGTGACGCTGCTGAATACGGCTGCGGCGGTCCTGACCGTGGGCAGTGTAACCATCACTGGCGATCCTGGCGAGTGGACGCAAACCAATAATTGCCTGCCTTCCGTGGGTCCGGACGCGACTTGTACAATCAATGTCGTGTTCCAACCCACCATCGGCGGACCCCACGAAAGTACGCTCACCGTGACGGACGATGCCATCAACAGCCCCCAAATCGTATCTTTGAGCGGCACCGCCAATGCGCAGGGTCCAGCTAGCCTTTCACCTACGCGCCTGACCTTTGGCGATCAGACGGTGGGGACAATGAGCCCAGCCCAGACGATCATACTGGTTAACCCTGGCGGGCCTGGTGTGCCTGAAGTAGGAATCAGCGGGGACTTCCAGCAGGAAAACCAGTGCGACAGCTTGACGGGTTTGACCATAGATACCCCATGCCCCATCATGGTCTGGTTCACACCTACGACCGCTGGGACGCGCACCGGCACGCTGACCGTTAGTTACTTCGGGTCGACGCCGCTCACGCTGACGGCGAGCCTGGCGGGTACGGGCGAGTTACCCAGCGTGGGCCTTTCGGCGACAAGCCTGAACTTCCCCGCCCAAACAGTCTCAACCAAGAGCGCTCCGCAGACGATCACGCTTACTGCTCCTGCCAACGTGCCTCTGACTCCTCTCAAGATCACGCGCTCCGGACCCTTTGCCGAGACCAACAACTGCGGCGGTGCCGTGCCCCCTGGCGCGAGTTGCACGATCAGCGTCACATTCTCGCCTATTGACGCCGGCAATGGCAGCGGCACGCTGACACTGACGGACAACGCCGGCACACAGAGGGTTTCACTCTCGGGAATCGGAATGGACTTCGGGGTGACGAGTTCCACCGCCAGCCAGAGCGTGTCCGCGGGTCAGGCGGCGAATTACTCTTTGACGCTCACTCCCCAAGAAGGGTTCAATCAGACGCTGAACCTCACCTGCACTGGTGCGCCCTCGGAATCCACCTGCACACTCACGCCCAGCACTGTGATGCTGAATGGTACGGCATCGGGGACAGTTGCGGTGGCCGTTTCGACCACGGCGCCATCGCTCGCGCCGCCGCAGGGAAGATTCCTGCCGCCCGGCATGACAGGGTTAGGGAGGGTATTCTGGCTGTACGCGTTGTTGTGGCTGGCGAGCGTGCTGGTGTTAGCCGCGGCCAGGAAGCGTCGCGCCGCGTGGTTGTTGGGCGCGGGCTTGCTGATCCTGATGTTGTGGAGCGCTTGCGGAGGAGGCGGAAACCACCTGACGACTTCGCCACCCATTTCGGGGACGCCGGCGGGGACCTACACTGTGGACGTGACGGCGACGGATGCCTCGACTTCCACGCTTACCCACACGATTAAGTTGACTCTGACGGTGAATTGAACCCTGTGACGTTCGACGTGGTGCTGGCGTCCCTTCGCCCCTCTGAAGAGGCGTAGGGTAGGGCTTGCCCTACCCGGTTCGTGAGGGGACGGCAAGCCGTCCCCCTACAAGCTCGTAAAGGCGGGGAGCGTTTTCCTGGTTTCCGGGTGCCCGTCAGCCGACAGGCGTGAGCGACAGCGGGCGGGACCCGGACAGGCGGGGCACGCTGCCCGCACCACACCTGTGGGCTGCCGGGGCATTTCTCCACACCCTATTTGTCGTGCCGCATTCCAAGAGTGATTTCAGACGGTGCGATTTGAATTCCTTGCATCCGCTTCGCGGGCGGAGTATAGTGTCCCCGATCAAATTCCTTTGCAGCATGGAGGTTCCCATGTTTGCCGCGCCCATCCCAAAGTGGCACACCGCGACGACGCGCATGGTCATTTACTCGGCTTGCGTATCTGTAATTTTCCTGGGGAGTCTTTGGTTCAGTTTTCATGAAGGTTGGAAAGCAGGGAACGAGATTTCCGCCAAGCCAGGGATGTCCGGGGCTCGGGCGCAGCTCGTAGCGAGCTTTGGGAAGCTACCCCTCAGTTTCGAGGCGAATCAGGGGCAGGCTGATGGACAGGTGAAGTTCCTCGCGCACGGGCATGGCTACGCCCTGTTTCTCACCGGCGATGAAGCGGTATTGGAACTTCAGGATTCAGGATTCGGGATTCAGGATTCAGGAACCAGCGCGAAGTACATCGGATCACGGACGGGCTCCTTAATCCAAAATCCAAAATCCAAGATCCAAAATCAGGTTCTTCGTTTTCGACTGGCGGGTGCGAAGCCCAACGCCGAGGTGAGCGGGCAGGACGAACTGCCGGGCAAGGTCAACTATTTTATTGGAAACGACCCAAAGAAGTGGCGCGCAAACGTCCCCACCTACGCAAAGGTAAAGTACCGGAACGTCTATCCCGGCATCGACTTGGTCTACTACGGGAATGGGTCGGCTGGCGGGCAGCTTGAGTACGACTTCATTGTCGCACCGGGCGCCGACGCGAACGCTATTGCATTGGATGTTAGGGCGGTTCGCGAACTGCCCCTACGGATCGATGCCACTGGCGGCCTCGTGATCCCAGCCAAAGGCGGCGAGGTCCGCTTCAATAAGCCAACGATTTATCAGCCGGGCGCGAACTCGTCAGCCGTTCGGGGCAGTTTCCGTTTGGACGCGCAGAACCGCGTGCGCTTCGAGCTGGGTCCTTACGACCACAGCCGGCCGCTGGTTATCGACCCCGCGCTGACGTTTTCCACGTACCTGGGTGGCAGCGGAGCAGTGATTAGCGGAAGCACCGGCAAAGCCATCGCCATTGACTGGTCCGGGAATATCTACATAACCGGATCCACCTCCCAGACCGATTTCCCCACGCTGGATCCGCTACAGAAGAGCCTGACGGGCGGCCAAAACCTGTTTGTGGCCAAACTGGACCCAGCCGGCACCTTGCTTTTTTCGACCTTCCTGGGGGGGAGCGGCGAGGACGTGGGCGAGTCAATAGCGGTTGACAACGGTGGGAGCATCTACCTCACCGGCGGCACTAGCTCATCCAACTTTCCTGTGCTGCACGCGCTCGAGCCGAGCCCGAAGTCTGTTGCCGGGCATGCGTTTGTGACCAAGCTGAACACCATTGGCTCTGCGTTGCTTTATTCCACTTACCTGGGAGGGAGCGGCAGCGACATCGGCAACGGTATCGCGGTAGACGCCGCGGGCAACGCCACTGTGGTCGGAAACACTTCTTCGGCTGACTTCCCGATGATGAATCCCATCCAGGCGAACCAGACCGGCGCGTTCGTGAGCAAACTCAACGAGGCTGGCTCTGCCTTTGTTTATTCTACCTTCCTGGGCGGCAGCAGCGGTACCAGCGCGAATGCCCTCGCGCTCGACACCTCCGGGAACGCGTATGTCACCGGCGGCACCGCCGCCGATTTCCCCGTGACTCCGGGCGCCTACCAGACTTCCTGCACAAAAGTCGCGCCTGCGACTAGTTGCGCCTACGTGACGGAGATCAATGCGGCCGGTACGGCCCTAGTCTATGCCACTTACCTGGGCGGCAGTAATAACGACTGGGGTACCGGGATTGCGGTGGACACGTCCAACGAGGCTTTCACGGCGGGGGTGACCACTTCACCCGACTTTCCCACCGCGTGGGGGGCGCAGAGCACACTCGCAGGAATCCAGGACGGCTTTGTGAGTAAGCTGAACGCAGGGGGGACGGCGTTGGTCTATGCCAGCTTCTTGGGCGGCAGCCAGGCGCCGAATGCTTCGGGCATTACGACCATTAACGCTATTACGCTTGACCCTTACCACCAAGCCTACGTGACCGGCTGGACCAACTCGACGAACTTTCCTCTCGTCGATCCTATTCAAACGACGAACAATGCGGCCGGCCCTGAGAACCAAACCGCTTTTGTGACTTTGTTCGATCAATATAGCACCACCATACTGTACTCGACGTACCTTGGAGGAAACGTTTACGACGTTGGAAACGGCGTTGCCACGGACCTATCCCTCAACACGTGGGTGGTCGGGTCAACATCGTCGACCAACTTCCCGATGGTGAACCCGTTGAAGGCTACCAACACCGACACTTGGGCAAATCAGACCGTGGCGTTTGTGGCCGAGCTCGCACCGGGTCCTGTTCCGGCAGTCAGTTTATCCGCCCCAGCCCTGAACTTTCCGGGTGGATTTCTAAAAGTGACCAGCGCGCAGCAGAGCGTTACGCTGACGAACCTGGGTAACGATGCCCTCAACATTGCCGGCATGGTGGCGACCGGCGACTTTGCGCTGGTCAACACAGGAACGTCCTGTCCTTATCTCGGCGGGACGGTGGCGGCCCTGGCAAAGTGCACCATCGATGTGACCTTCACGCCGACGGCGACGGGAGCACGTACTGGCACGGTGGCGATTACCGACAACGCCGGCGGCAGCCCGCAGGCCGTCCAACTGAGTGGCACCGGCGACGCGACTGTCGCTGTCACCGTTACACCCACCACCCTGAGCTTTGGCAACCAGCTTCTAGGTGTCCCAGGCGCCCCGCAGGGCGTGATCGTCACGAATCCCGGTGCGGCGGCCATCAACATCAGCAGTCTGGCGATTTCGAACGGCTGGACCGAAACTGATAACTGCCTGCCCTCGATTCCCGCCAATTCCAGTTGCAATATCCACGTCGTTTTCGCTCCCACAGCCAGCGGGAATCAAACGGGCTCGATTACGCTTACAGATGACGCTAAAAACAGCCCGCAAATCGTAACGCTAAGCGGCACGGCGCTGGCGCCGGTGGTTACGCTCTCGACACAAAGCCTGACCTTCGCGGCGCAAGCTCCTGAGACCGCCAGCGCACCGCAAACGATCTTATTGACCAACACGGGAACGGGAAACCTGACACCCCTCACGATTGGTACGACCGGAGATTTCGCCCAGACCAACAATTGCACCGTTCCTGTCAATCCCGGCATCGCTTGCACCATCGGCGTTACTTTCACTCCTACTGCGGGTGGAATGCGGACCGGCACTCTTACGCTGACGGACAACGCCACCAACAGCCCGCAAACCGTGGTCCTGACCGGTACAGGGCTGGGGGCAATGGTCAGCCTCTCGACAACCAGCCTGACCTTCGCCGGACAAGCCATCTCAACGCCAAGCACTCCGCAGACGATCACCCTGACTAACCCGGGTGGTTTGGCGCTGACCCCCCTCACGATCACTGCAAGCGGGGATTTCGCCGAGACGGACACCTGCGCGGGTTCCGTTGCTGCCGGCGCCAAATGCACCATCAGTGTTACGTTCACGCCCACCGCGAGCGGGGCTCGAAGCGGCGCCCTTACGCTCACGGATAATGCCAGCACCAGCCCCCAGACGGTCACCCTGAGCGGCACGGGCCTTGGGCCGCTGCTCAGTCTTTCCCCGGCGAGCCTGACTTTCGCGGCACAAACGGTTTCTACTCAGAGCGCCGCGCAGACGATCACACTGACGAACACGGGTAATGCGGCTCTCACCCCCCTTACCATCGCTCGCACCGGCAACTTCGCTGAAACCAACACTTGCCCGGCCTCGCTTTCGGCGGGCGGCAGCTGCACGATCAGCGTCACCTTCTCACCCCTTGGCGCCGGTAGCCAAAGCGGCACAATTACCGTGACGGACAACGCCGCCAATAGCCCCCAGACGATTACGCTATCGGGCACTGGAATGGACTTCGCGCTGTCCAGCAGCACTACGAGCCAGACCGTGAGCGCGGGCCAAACGGCAAATTACTCTTTGACGCTCAGTCCCGCAGACGGGTTCAGCCAGACCGTGAACCTGACCTGCACGGGGGCGCCGTCGCTCGCCACGTGTACACTGACACCCAACTCGGCGGCTCTGAACGGCACGGCATCGGCGACTGTGGGGGTGGCAATTACGACCACAGCGCCATCCACGGCGTTGCTCGCGCCACCTTCGGGAAGATTCCCGCCGCCCGGCTTTGGAAGATTGTTCTGGCTGTATGGTATATTGGGGCTGGCAAGTTTGGCGACGCTGGCTGCCGCCAGAAAGCGCCGCGCCGCATTTCTGCTGGGCGCGTGCTTGCTTCTGGCGACGCTGTGGACCGCCTGCGGTGGCTCGAGCACTCCTGCTCCCAAGACCGTCCCCGGTACGCCTGCGGGGACTTATACCGTGGTAGTGACGGGAGCCGCCGCCTCGACTACCGCCCTCACCCACACGATCAATCTCACCCTGACGGTGAACTGAGGTCGGCGTGGGCCCCCTCCTTGGCTGCTTTAATCTCCCCCTCCAAAGCCAAGGAGGGGCGGAGGGTGGTTAGGCTGTGTGATGGGTTCGTAACCGCAGGGGATGTGATCTTCGAGGGAGCCCGCTCCCTGCTCAAGCGGGTTAGGGGGTGGCCGATGGAGGACGCACTCGAACCGGCCACCCCCTGTCTCCCGCTCTGCCGAGGAGAGGGAATTCAAGCTTACCTTGCTAACTCGCTCACCGTGTCGGCGGCTGCTACAAGCGGAAATGAAACGTGAACTGTTTCCTCGTCCGAGTCTACGTCGATAAAAACAGACCCATTCAACTTGAAGATTCTCACATGCTCGCGACGGCTATCTACCTCAACTAGCGGGCCGTCGGCGCAGCGTGCGAGTTCTGCGCTGGCCGCTTTAATGGTCGGAAGCCAGGGCCTGATCTTGTCGCGAGCGTCGTGGAGTTTGCTCCTGGGGATCATAAATGCAGCCACCGGGGCAACGGCGGCCGGCAAGATCAAATGGATGTGGTTGCCACCTTGGCTCTTTTCCCGCACATCGACCCTCACCGCCCCCTCGTTACAGACAACCACAGCGCCTGCCGTGAAGACCCCGAGCGTGCCTGCGAGAACTGCCATGCCTGCCGTCATAACCCACCGCCTTTCGCCAACCTGTGTGCGGGCTGCCCGGATGGCTGCCACTAGGGCCGCCCCTTCGACCCGTTCCACGTTCCAACGAGTTCAGTCCGAGGTATTATTCGAATCCACCCAGATGCGAACGTCGTCGCTGCCGTCCTTGACGGTGACGAGTTCGAGATCCTGGTACTCATCGAGAGCGCGCACGGCGGCCAGCACATTCAGTTGGTCGCTGGGGCCGGAGAGCAAGGCTTGGGCGACCTTGAAGGGCACCTTGATGTCGACCGTGTTCGTGGCTTTCGAATTCTCGTCCTTCTTCGCGCCGTGCCTGCCGTTTTCGTGAACTTTGATGAGCAGGAACTCCCCAGCTTTTGCAACCTCCACGTTCTGGTCCTTCGACTCGACGGTGACGTACTGGTTGTCCTGCGTCTTGCGGACCGCTTCCAGCAGGGCGCGCACATCCACCTGGTCAAAGGGATGGCCTTCCACAATGACTCTGCCTTCGTAGAACTTGTCGCACTTGATCGTGGGAAGCACGGCTTCCGCCAGGCTCAACGGAATGTTGACGCGCACCCGGTCACCGTCCGGACCCGACTCAATGACCCGGACGTGTATCCAACGGTCCGCGGGCAGCGCCAGCGCGGTAAAGACCAACATGCCAACTATCACACCAACCGTTTTCTTCATCATCGGGGACCACCTCCTCACTCTAAAGCGAGGAACGCAGTGGGACCTGGGAAAGTTCCACAATTTTTTCCGGTCTTGGCGGGCAGTCCGCGTTACCCGCCATGGCGAAATAAAATTGCCGCTACAGAAGTTACGGCAACCTGAGCCACTGTACCGGTGTCTAAGCCAATGGCGGAGGCGTTATTCTTTCAAGAAGCCGCAGCCAAGTCATTACCGTTATAGCGGTAATGACGTCCAGCATGAGGGAGAATTCAATGCAGAGACTAGTATTGGTAAGTGCGTTAATGGTTTCGCTTTTTGCGATTGCGAACGCCCAGCAGGAGCCCGGTGCCCGGACGGCGACGGCTGTCGCGGCGGAGTCGCAGGCGCGACTGCCGGTAAAACGAGTAGTGCTCTACAAGAATGGAGTTGGCTACTTCGAGCACTCCGCCCGGGTACGCGGCGCGCAGGAGCTCAACATCGACTTCACGACGGCACAGCTTAACGACGTCCTCAACTCACTCACCGTGGTAGACCTCGGCTCAGGCCGGATTAGCGGTGTGCGGTTCAACTCGATTGCGCCTCTCAGCGAGCGGCTGAAGGCTCTTCGATTGCCACTCAGCGAGGGGACTTCGCGGGATGAGTTTCTCAACGCCTTGCGCGGCACAAGAGTGGAGGTGCATAACGGTTCGGCGTCCGGCGAGGGCCGGGTATTGAGCGTCGAGACACGCAAGACCCTCAATTCCAAAGGCGAGCAACTG
>Ga0181532_10000632_pt1 | contig 35645 bp, 33 predicted proteins | sample PEATcosm2014_Bin_33_FD_119768 | JGI IMG/M metagenome (GOLD analysis project Ga0181532, IMG submission 119768) | Peatland microbial communities from MTU Mesocosm Facility, Houghton, MI, USA - PEATcosm2014_Bin11_30_metaG | ecosystem: Environmental > Terrestrial > Soil > Wetlands > Peat | place...
ATCGTACGGCGTCGGCTACGTGATTCGGCCTCTTGCCGTATGATGAGGAGGGACCATGCCTCGCCTTTTCACGGGCCTTGAGATCCCGCAGGATCTCGCCATGGACCTCGGCATGATGCGCGGCGGCCTTTACGGCGCGCGCTGGATCGATGTCGAGAATTACCACATCACCCTGCGCTTCATCGGCGATATCGACGACGCCACCGCCCGCGACGTGCATTCGTCGCTGGAGCAGATCAGGCGCAAGCCCTTCGAGGTGACGATCGAGACTCTTGGGTCGTTTGGCGGCGACAAGCCGCGCGCGATCGTCGCCAAGGCGAAGCCCGCGACGCCGCTCGTCGAGCTGCAGGCGCAGCAGGAGCGGCTGTTGCGTCGTATCGGCATCCCGCCTGAGCCACGTAAGTTTACGCCGCATGTCACGCTGGCGCGGCTGCGCGCGGCATCCTCGATGGCGGTGGCGGATTACCTCTCCTCGCGCGGGTTTTTCTTCTCGCGGCGGTTCGAGGCGCAGCGCTTTGTGCTGTTCTCCTCGCGCGCCACGACCGGCGGCGGGCCTTATGTGGTCGAGGCCGCCTATCCGCTCGGCTAGAGGTAAGATCGCGTCGCGCGCTTGTCCGATCGAGGGACGGAACCGGTCAAAAAGGTGTTTCACGTGAAACACCCCCCACCTGTTTCACACTTGCGCTCTACGCCTCAAAACCATCGGCAGGCCGCCTTCGGGGCGCAGCGTGATGTGCTGCGCGGGCTTCACCGCGTAGCCTTTCTGAACCTCGAGCGTGAACGAACGCATGATATGGGCGAGCACGATCGCGGCCTCCTGCAGCGCGAAGGCGGCGCCGATGCAGATGCGCGGTCCCGCGCCGAACGGCAGATATGCGTAGCGGTCAATCTTATCGCGCGCAATCGGAAGGAAGCGGCGCGGATCGAAGGCGTCGGGCTCGTCCCATAAAAGCTTGTGCCGGTGCAGCACCCATTGCGACACCATGACCAGCGTGCCCTTGCGGATGTTGCGACCGGCGAGTTCATCATGGTCGAGCGCAACGCGGCTGATGCTGGCGACCGGCGGGTAGAGCCGCATCGCCTCCTCAATCACCGCGCGGGTTTCAACGAGCCGCTCCGCATAGGACTCGACCGGGCCGGGCAGTACGCTGTCCGCCTCGGCGGCGAGCCGCGCTCGCCACTCTTCCGATAGCGAGAGCAGGAACAGCGACCAGATCAGCGCATTGGCGGTGGTCTCATGGCCGGCGCCGATGAAGGTCACGATATTGGCCCGGACCTCGGCGCTGCTTAGCCCGGCGCCGGTTTGCGGATCCTCGGCTTCTATCAGCAACGTCAGTATATCGCGCGGCGCCGCGGCCTTGTTCGCCGCGAGCAGATCCCTGCGCCGCGCGACGAGGTTGTCGACCACCTCCTCGAAAAAATTCAGCGCATCGCCGCCGGTGAGCTTGGTCAGGCGCGGCACCCAGTCTGGAAAATTCAAAACATCGAACGGATCCAGTCGTCCAAGCGTCAGGAAATAGCGGGTGAGCGCGCCGGTGAAGGCCCCCGGCTCGCGCCCGAGACCGTCGGAAAAGATCGTGCGGCCAAGCACATCGAGCGTCACGCGCGCCATTTCGGGCTGGATGTCGAACACGCGACCCTCGCGCAACCGCATCCACCGCGCGACGAGTTCGAGCGCGGCGTCATTGGTGGCGGCGGCGAAACCCGCCACCGTCTTCGGCGCGAAAAGCGGCGCGAGCGTGCGGCGCTGCTTGCGCCACGCGTCGCCCTCGGCGAGGAGCAACCCGTCGCGCAGGCCCTCGCCGAGCACGCGTCTTTGCAGCCGGTCCTTGGCGTAATTGGCGGCGTTGTCGACGAGGAAACGGCGGATCGCCGCCGGCTCGCTGACGACCGCGATCGTGCCGAGGATGGTCGACCCGACGATGATCGGCTCCTCGAAATGGAATTTCGTCCAGCTCTCGATCGGGTTCTTGCGCAGCACCCACATGGTGCCAAGCGGGCCGAGCGGCGCCGCGCGGGGCGCGGGCGCAGGCGGGCGCGGCAGAGCCGCCGTGTCGGGAGAGAAATTGGTCATGCGCTTAATCTAGGCGCATGGTGCGGGGGCGCAAGCGCGGGGGGCGAAATTGCCTCGGAGGCTGGTTGGCGGCGCTCGTTCTCTCTTCTCTCCGGCGCGTGCTGGATCGACGATGGCTTCCAGTCCGCGCCCATGAGCGCCGACCGCCAGCAGCATGTCCCGATTATGACTGATCGCTTGATCCCAGGCGCGAAAAGTATGGATGCGTCATCGCATGCCGCCGCCGAAGTAGGTCACGACAATCAAAAACACGCCCGCGACGGCGAACAACGCCATCAGAGCGATAAGGGTGAGACGTTCCGAATGTTTGTAGTTTGTCGTTTCGATGTCCGTCGCGAGCGACGCGGCCGCGGGCGCCGCCGCTGCACGGCTCTGCGGCGGACGCGGCGGCTGACGCGCCGGCGACCGATCCGGACTGATCTTTATAGCCCGCGCGGGAGGAGGCGCATTCTGCCCGAGGATATAGACATAGGCCGCCGCCAGAGCCGGCGCGAGCACCGTTAGCGCCGGGGCCTGCGTTGCGATCCAACCCTGGATCAGCGCGTCGGACACGACCATCCGGCCCGCCACCCAGCCAAGCAGTGTGGCGCCCAAACGCTCAAGATGGGGGAAGCGATCGAGCAACCGCGCGACGATCGCGCTGCCGAACATGACAATCGATATGCTCAGGAGAAGCCCGAGGCCGAGGTAGAGCAAGCTGTCGCCAGCGACCGCCGCCAGAGCAAGGACATTGTCGAGACTCATCAAGAGATCGAAAAGCATCACCAGAACGGCGGCCGCGACGACGTCGCTTTGTTCGCCAAGCGGCGAAACCGAAGCCTCGCGGTGATCGGGGAGCACGAGATTGAGGGCCAGCAGCGCCAGCAACAGGCCGCCGATCAGCTTCAGGCCCGGCAAAGCCAGCATTGTTCCCGCAAGTCCTGCCAACAACACGCGCAGAACGATGGCGCCGGCGGCGCCGAATAACAGGATTATCCGCCGCCGCTCGGGTGGCAGCGTGCGGCAAACCAGCGCGATCACCAGCGCATTGTCGCCGGCGAGCAGCAGATCGATCAGAAACACAGCGAAGGGTTTGCCCAGCCAATCGGGCACGCCGACGAAGTTCATCTTTGGCTGCTCCTCGCCCGGCGTGGCGATGGATCGCGACCGCGCTTCATCATAGCGCGCCCACCAAGCCAGCGATGAGACCAGCGCAAGAGGTAACGGCGAAAACGATTCCCACGGCCAGCCCATAACCGCCGCGAAGGCGCAGCTCAGCGGGCAACTGGGTCCGGGCCAGATGATAGATAAAGCCGAGGACGATTGGCGCCAGAAGCGCGTTCAAAACGCCAACCGCGATCGAAAGCCGCACAAGGTTCACGCCCGAGGCCACCAGCATGCCGCCGCCAATCATCACTGCGGCGAGCGCGCCATAAAACCAGGGCGCTTGCGCCGGACTCTCGCTGAGCGAATGGCGCAGCCCCAGCACTTCGCCGAATGCCCAGGCCGCGGTGAGGCAGACAATAATCGCCGCCACCAGCGCCCCGCCGCTCAGGCCCAGCGCGAACACGATGCGGCCCGCCGAAGGCCCGATTGCGACGGAAAACGCCTCGGCGATGTCGCCGACGCGATCGAGCGGCCTTGAACCGGGGGCGCCGTGACTGAACGCCGCCGCCGCGGCGATCACGATGGCCGCCGTTATGGTCTGGCAGAGCACGGCGCCGGCGAAGGTTTCAATGCGGGCGGCGGACAGGTGAGCGCGGTTCAAGCCCTTATCGATGCTCGCCGACTGCTGATAGAAAATGGCCCATGGGATGACGCAGGCGCCCACATTCGCCGCGACGAGATAAAGGAAGCCGCGGTCCCGCAGGGGCATCCGCAGCAGTTGCGCGGCCATTTCTGCGAGGTTCGGGCGCGCCAGCCAGGCCAGCGCAAGGAAAGCAAGTTCACAGAGGCCGACAGCGATGGCCACGCGCTCGACGGAGCGGTAACTTCCGGTCCAGATGATCGTCAACAGGCCAGCGACGGCGACGGCGGTCGATTGCCAAACGGGTACGCCGTACAGCTGGCCGACGCCGGCAAGCCCGCTCAGCTGTGTGACCAGAGCGCCGACGCAGCTCAGCGTAAGCGTCGTGAGCAACAGCGCCGCCGGAGCCCGGCCCAGCCGCCGCAGCGCCAGTTCCGCGAGCCCCAGACGTGTGCAGAGGCCAAGGCGGGCCGCCAGTTCCTGCGCCATGAACAGCGCCGGAATGAGCGCGAATTGCAGCAGCAGGAGCCGATAGCCCCATTGCGCGCCGCTCTGCGCGGCGGCGATGACGCTGCCAGCCTCCGTGTCGGCCAGCATCACGACCAGTCCGGGGCCGATGGCGAAAGCGAGAGCGGTCCACCGCCCGCGCGGAAGCCAGCGGGTCAATAGTCCTTCGCCGCCGGCGCCAGGCGTCGCGCTCATGGCTTCGGTTCGGTCGGCGCGCCCGAGTTAAAGTACCGCAGCAGCTCGGACTGAGGCGAGAGCACGAGAGTCGGCGCGGAGTCCGCCAGCGCATGGCGGTAGCTTTCCATCGCGCGGTAGAAGGTGAAGAACTTCAGATCTGGGCCGAACGCCTCTGCGAACAGATGACTAGCCTCCGCATCGCCCTCGCTGCGCGCGATGCGCGCCTTAAGCTGCGCGTCCGCGACGATGACGGCCCGCTCGCGGTTCGCCTTGGCGTCGATCTCCTGCGCCCACTCGAAGCCTTGCGCGCGCAGTTCCGTCGCCTCGCGGCGTCGCTCCGAGGTCATGCGGTCATAAATCGCCTGGCTGGTCTCGGGCGGAAGGTCAGCGCGACGAATTTGAACGTCCACGATGTCGATGCCAAGGGGCTGCGCGGTGCTGGCGACGTGCTCGCGGATCTGGCTGATGATGGCGTCGCGCTCCGTCGAGAGCAATGCGGGGAGCGTCACCGCCCCGAGAACCCGGCGCAAAGAAGAGCCGACAATTTGGATCAGGCGCGAGCGCGCCGCCTCGAGGGTCTGCACCGACTGACTGAAACGCAGCGGGTCGGCAATGCGGAACTGGGTGTAGGTGTCGATCTCGACCCGCTTCTGGTCGCCGAGGATGATGAGATCGGTCGGCGGCTCCATTGCGTGAAGCATGGTGTCGTACCAGGTGACGGTGTCGATGAATGGAATCTCCATTTTGAGGCCCGGCTCCGTTTCGACGCGGATTGGCTGGCCGAAGCGCACCACCAGCGCCTGCTGCCCCTCCGACACGACATAGAAAGCGGAGAACAGTGTAATGACGGCGAGCGCGGCGAGGACGAGCGCGAGGCGAACCGGAAAGGCTTTCATGGGGGGCCAGCGCGGGCCGGCGCGGCGGCGGAGGACGGAGGCGCGACGTCGGCCGGGTTGCGCGGCGGCGGCTCGCCGAGCGGCAGATATGGCACGAGACCCGATACGCTCTTTCCCGAGGCGTCGATGATGACGCGGCTGGCATGGCGCATCACTTGGTCCATGCTGTCAAGATAGAGGCGCCACGAGAAAACTTCCGGCGCCTGCTGATAGGCTTTATATGCTGAAAGGTAAGCGCTGACATCGCCCTGGGCCTGGTCGATCGCCTGGGTGCGATAGGCTTCCGCGTCCTGGACGATGTGTTCGGCCTCGCCGCGCGCGCGGGGCAGAATGTCGTTTCGATAAGCCTCCGCCTCGTTGCGCGCGCGGACCTGGTCGGCACGGGCGCGCTGCACGTCGTTAAAGGCGTCGATCACCGCCGCGGGAGGATCGACTCGCTGCAATTGGACCTGGATCACGAGAATGCCGACGCCATAGTCGTCGAGCAGGCGTTGCAGCTCGTTCTGCACCTCGACGGCGATCTGCTGGCGCCGGTCCGAGAGCACCGCCTGGATCGGGTTTTGGCCGATCACGGCGCGGACCGTGGTTTCCGCGACCATGCGAATCATGCCCTCTGGATCCTGCACCTTGAACAGAAACGCGCCCGCGTCCTTGATCTTCCACAAGACGGAGTAATCGGCCTCGACGATGTTCTCGTCGCCGGTCAGCATGCGGCTGCCATTGCCCGGGATCGCATTGCTGCGCAACTCGTTCACATTGGTCACTTTCGGCAGAAATACCGTGCTGATTGGGTAAGGCAGCCGATAATGCAGCCCCGGCGCCTCGGTGCTGACCCAGCGGCCAAAGCGCAGAACGACGCCTTGCTCGTCCGGGGCGACCTTGAAGATCCCCGAAGCGAGCCACGCGAGCAGGACAAAGAACGCGAGCAAAACCGCGCCGCGGCGTCCGACGTGCGGGATTCGCAGCATTTCGCCCGTCCGCGCGGCGACCGTCGCGAACAGGGCTCCGAACGGCGCCGCCGGCTCGTCTTCCGGGCGAACAGTCTCACCCGCGTCTTCGTTCGCCACTTACTCTCTTTCCGCGCCGTCCTCGGGCAGCCGCCAACCTCTCCGAAGGGGCGGAACATAGCCCAAACTTTCGAAGCGGACTATGTCGATGATTACGGCACAGCAGCCAGATGAAAAGGTCTCGCCTTCTCGGCCGCATGCTCGCCCGCCGCGATGCGGATGGCGCCGGCGGGCTTCTCGCGCAGATCGCTCAAGCCGGCCAGTTCGGCGTCAATCTCGACGAGGCGCGGAGCCACGGTGCGGAGCAGCGACCCCCCAGCTTCGCCGCGGCGCGCGTGAAGCTGCGCTCTCCGGCGACAGCCACGAAAGCGGAAAGGTCACCGAGACTGGCCCGACCCATCCATGAAATTCCCTCATAAGCTCATGCACATTATATCAGCTAGTCGAAAAGCGCGAAGGCGCTAGATTCCGGCAAGGGCGCTGGTTGGCAGCGCCGCGCTCACCACCGGAGAAGCAATGGATATCCAGCGAAGCGGCTCGCGGCCCTCCGGAAAAGGGTCGGCGGAATATTTTACCGGCGCGGTTCGGATCGACCCGCAGTTCGAGGCTCCGGCGCCGGCGCGCGTCCGTGGCGCCAGCGTCACGTTCGAGCCGGGCGCGCGCACCGCCTGGCACACGCATCCGCTCGGCCAGACCCTGATCGTCACATCGGGGCGCGGGCTGGCGCAGCGCTGGGGCGGCCCCGTCGAGGAGATCCGACCCGGCGACGTGGTCTGGTTTGCACCCGGCGAGAAGCATTGGCATGGCGCCGCGCCAGCGACTGCGATGACGCACATCGCGATTCAGGAGGAGCTGGACGGCAAGGTCGTCGACTGGATGGAGAAGGTCAGCGACGAGCAATACGGCGCGTGATCGCCGATTAAACAGCGGGAGTTCAAAAATGCGGAAACGCAAACTCGGAAACAGCGCTTTCTCCGATGCGCGACAAGGTGGTGATCGCCTCGGCGCGGCTGCGCTCGAACTCACGTCCGCCGATCTTCGCGAGATCGACGACGCCGCCTGGCAGATCACTGTGCAAGGCGATCGATACCCCGAACAACTGGAGCGCCCGACCGGTCGCTGAGCGGTCGAGGCAAGCAACACGGGACACGCAAAGATGATTCACGTCAAAGGATACGCAGCCCAATCCGCGGATTCGCCGATCTCCCCATTCAGCTTCGAGCGCCGCAATCCCGGGCCCGATGACATCCAGATCGAGATTCTCTATTGCGGCGTCTGCCACTCCGATCTGCACCAGGCCCGCAACGACTGGGGAAACTCGCTCTACCCGATGGTGCCGGGCCATGAAATCGTTGGCCGCGTCGTCGCGGCCGGCTCACGCGTGGCGAGGCTGAAGGTCGGCGACTTCGCCGGCGTCGGCTGCATGGTGGACTCCTGCCGCCATTGCGCGCCGTGCGATGCCGGACTCGAGCAATACTGCGTCGAGGGAGCGACCTGGACCTACAACGCCCATGAACGCGGTTCGGATCGGCTGAGCTTTGGCGGCTACTCCGAGCAGATCGTCGTCGACCAGCGCTTCGTCGTCAAAATCCCCGCCCACATGGACCTGAAGGCCGTGGCGCCGCTGTTCTGCGCAGGCATCACCACCTACTCCCCGCTGCGGCGCTGGAAGGTCGGAAAGGGGCAAAAAGTCGGCATCGTCGGGCTCGGCGGCCTCGGCCATATGGGCGTGAAATTCGCCAAGGCGCTCGGCGCGCATGTGGCGATGGTGACGACCTCGCCCGAGAAGGGCAAGGACGCGCTGCGGCTCGGCGCCGACGAGGTTCTGGTCTCAAAGGATCCGGAGGCGATGGCCGGGGCGCAGGGATCATTCGACTTCCTGCTCAACACGATCCCGGTCGGCCATGATGCGAATCCCTATCTGGCGCTGCTCAAGCTCGACGGCGTCATGGTTCTTGTCGGCGCGCTGACGCCGCTGGATCCGATCGTCGGCGGCAATCTCATAATGGCGCGCCGCAGCGTGGCGGGCTCGGCGATCGGCGGCATGCCCGAAACGCAGGAGATGATTGATTTCTGCGCCGAGCACGGCATCGTCAGCGATGTCGAGATGATCCGCGTCGAGGACATAAACGAGGCCTACGCGCGACTGCTGAAGAACGACGTGCGCTACCGGTTTGTCATCGACATGGCGTCTCTCAAGGCTGATGCCTGATTCAACAGACGGGAACACGCGCCGGATGACTGACGCCTCGCGCTAATCACCCACCGCTAAAATCGCCACGCCAGATTGCCCTTGAGCGATTGATCCTGCGCGGAGCCGGCGAGCTGGCCGGCGTAGGAGAGGCCGATCGTCGCTTGCGGGGTGATGGCGAGATCGAGACCGGCTTCGACCAGCGCGGCGTTTTGCGCGAGCGGCGCGCCGGCGACGTTGAACGCGGCGCCCGTGTTCTGGAAGGCGAGCGCGGCGGAAGGCGTAACGTCGCCGAAGGCGTGCTGCCAGGCTGCCGAGACGCGCGGCGTCAGCGCCATTCCGTTCGGCAGCGGATAGCTTGCCGCGATGCGCGCGCCAAGCGTCGAATAGCCGACGTTGCCGGCCGCGCCCGACCCTGTGAGCGCGGCGACGCCCCCCGTCTCGCTGAAGCCGTTGACGTTCGAATGGACGAACGCGAGGCCGGCGAAAGGCTCGGCGGCGACATTGCCGAGCGCGACGCCATAGCCGAGTTCGCCGAACAGCTGGGCCGCGCCCGCGTCATAGCGCGCCGTCGTATAATCGGCGAAGCCCGGAAACTGGACGGATCGATTGGAGCCGATCATGCTCCAGGCGAAGTCCGCGCCCGTTCGCAGGTTCCAGGAGAGGTAATTCGCCAGCGCATAAGCGGCGAAATGGACCGTATCGATGTCGGCCGAACTCGCCCGCGCGCTGCTGCTGAGGCTCGAATTGGTGTAGCCGCTGGCGATGCCGGCCCGCCAATTGTCGCCGAAGTGGCTGTCGACGCCGGTGAAGAAGCCGGCGAGATCGCGGCTCACAGCGGCGGCGTCGCCATCGGCGGCGATGCGACCCCAGGCGCCGACGCCCTGCCCCCACCACACCGTGTCGGGCGCAAGCGCCGGCGCCGCGAGCGCCGAAGCGATGGCGCTGCTGCCGGGCGCTGGCGGCGACGGCTCCGCATAGGCCAGCGCCGGTCCGCTCGACGATAGCGCCGCCATCGGACCGATCGCATCCGCGAAAGACGCCTGGCGCAGCCGGCCCAGCACGGCCTGCCGCATATAGAGGCTGTCATCGAACAACACGGTCTGCACGCTCGCGTGGATCTCGCCCGACAGCGCATCGAAAGCCTGCGCGGCCTGCGGCGCGGTCAGCGGCAGCACCGCCTGCACCAGCGCGCTGCCGAAGGGGCTGAAGTCGAGCGCCGTCGCCACCGCGCGCTGGTTCGGCGTCTGCGCCGCGCTGGAAAAATAAGTGGCGTTGCGGGAGAGAGTCAGAAACACGTCGTTTGGATCGTAGCTGAGCGTCGGCGTCAGGAAGGCGAAATTGCTGGCGACCCCAGCGAAGGTTCCAGTGACGCCGGCCGCCGTCAGGATCGTATATTTGGTCTGCGGCGCGTAAACGCCCGGCTGCGCCAGCACTTGCACCGCACCGCCCGAAAGCGTCGCCGCTCCGGTCGCCGCGATCTTGTCCGACTGTCCCGCCGCATTGACCTCGACCTGATAGGTCGACCCCGCGGCGAAGCTCACAGCGCCGTTGACGGTAAGCGTTCCAATCGAGTTGCCCGGCGCGACGACGCCGCCATTATTGATGGACAGGCCGCCGACGGCGCCATCGCCCTTGAGCATGGCGCCGGACTCAACGGTCACAGCCGAGGCGAGCGAGCCGTTGACGTCGAGAACGCCGGCATCGACCGTCGTGGGGCCTGTGTAGGCGCTGTCGCCGGAAAGGATGAGCGCGCCGGCGCCGGTTTTGATCAGGCCGCCCGCGCCCGTAATGCCGCCGGAGAACGTCTTGCTCGTGCCATCGCCACCTGTCGTCAGCGTTGCCGCCCCAAGCGTGACGGCGCCGGCGCCGGAAAGAGAGCCGATGGTCTGGTTGAAGCTGTTGAGGTCGAGCGTCGCGCCGGAGGCGACGGTGAAGGCGCTGGCCGGGGCGAAGGCGTTGACGGCGCCGGCCTGGAGCGTCCCGGCGTCGACGAAGGTCGCGCCCGCGTAGGCGCCGGCGCCGGAGAGGGTCAGCACGCCCGAACCCAGTTTGGTGAAGCCGCCCGCGCCCGAGACGGCGCCGGACAGGGTCAGCGAATAGGCCTGCGTATCGATCGTGTTGGAGACGGCGCCGGTCAGCGCGAAATTGTTGGCGAAGGCGAGGCCATCGGCGCCGGCCTGGAACGCGCCGCCGTCGAGCGTCACCGCGCCGGTTCCGACGGAGCTGTTATTGGTCGCCTGCAAAACGCCGCCGCTGATCGTCGTGCCGCCCGCATAGGCATTGACGCCGGACAGCACGAGCGTTCCCGCGCCGACCTTTGCGAGCGCGCCGGTGCCGGAGAGGACGCCGCTGAAGGTCGCGCCGAGGCCGTTGGTGTCGATCGTCGACGTGCTGCCCGCCGTCAGCGTGGCGTTGATGTTGGTCGTGAGGGCGGATCCGATGACCTGGATCGTTCCGCCGCCGAGATTGAATTGATAGGCGCCGGCGCCGGTCGTGATCGGATTCAAGCCGCCGATTTGCAGCGTGCCGCCATTGAGATTGTAGGCCCCAACGCCGGCGCCAAATTGAATTTGCCCCCCTGACAGAGTCAAGATGCCGCCCGTCTGGTTGACGGCGCCGGTCGAACCAGCGTTTTGCGCGATGATCAGCCCGGCTGCAAACGTCGCCGTCCCGCCGCTGAGGTTATATTGGCCGACGCCGCTCGAGCCGAAAATAATGGGCGAATTTTCGGACGTAAAAACGCCGCCGCTTTGATTGAAGTAGCCGAAGCCTCCGGCCAAGGAGCCAAACTTGGCTCCGTAGCCGGCGCCATTGTCGGCAATGTCAAGGCTGCCGTTGATCAGATTGTATGTGCCTGTGCCGGCGGCGCCTACATATTGCGAGTTGGTTCCGAACTCGACAACTTCTGCGCCATTGATGACGACATGGGAGCCAGCTCCGTCCTGCGTGATCGTTCCCTCGCCGCCATTATTGCCGACCCATACGGCGCCGCCCGTTTCGGCGGTCAGAGCAAAAGTGGCGTTGCCTGAGATGTGCAGCACGCCGACGCCATGCAGCGCGCCGACGCCGCCGCTGCTGTCAGTGCTGTCGCCGATGTAAACGGTGGTGGCGTAGATGGGTCCGCCGCTGCCAAGGACGGCGCCGTCGCCAGAAAGATTATAGACGCCCTGGCCTCCGTTGGAGCCAACCTGGAAGCTTCCGCCAGCGACATTCACCGTCCCGCCGCTTTGATTGAACGCGCCGGTGGCGCCCCAGAGGCCAACGCCAAGCGTCAAATATTGCCCAGCCGACTCAACGGCGGTCACCGTTCCTCCGGTCATCGTGACCGTGCCGTTGCCGCCCGGATCACGGCCCACTCTAAATCGTGCGATGTCCGCCGCCGACGGCGTGAAGGTCAAGTTCGTGCCGGCGCCAATGGTCAGACTTCCGACTGTCGAGTCGCTGCCCACCCCCAAAATTGGCCCGGTAGTTGGCGTCCCGTTGAAATTCAGGTTGAGCGGCGACGCCAGTCCAGGCAGCACAAGCCCCGTGTTCGCGTAGATGGTCGATGGCGCGTTGACATTGATCGTGTTCGGCTGGCCCGTATTGATCGCCTGCTGGATGGCGGCGTCAAATTCGGACTGGTTGGTGACGTCAACCGTCGCGGCCGGCGCGCCCGAGACGCCGAGCATCAGCGCTCCGGCGGAAAGGGCGGTCGAGGACGCCAGCCGGAGCCGAAGGCGTCGGGCGAAAGGCGCTCGCCGCGATGAAGAAACAGTGTCTTCGCCATCCGCTCTGAGTTGCGCCATGTCACGCTCCCATCGGCCGGGATCAATGCATTTTGAACCCGCAAATCGATTTGGTTGATAATAACACTGAATACTGATGCTTTTTGATTTTGCGCAAACTGACTAAATATTCCACCCGACTGTTGTAAATAAGCATAAGATATTGTTCGCGTTAAACGTTACGGAATACGGAGCGGATGAAAGCTCTTTGGAGGTAGTAGCATTCATTATGCTACTCTCGATTTATCAAGGCGCGCGTTTAGCCGATCCCGGCCTGCTGCGATCTTTTCGGGCGCGACGGGCGAGAAGCGGCCGAAGAAGTCGCTTTTGCGAAGTTACCGGTCGCGCGCTCAAATATTCGAGCCGAGGCGCCGCCGCGCGAGGCGGCTTGCCGCGCCGTCCGCTCCGATATAGAAGCGGGGCTCAGCGCGTTGCGCTCCCTTCGTCTAGCGGTCCAGGACGTCGCCCTCTCACGGCGAAAACAGGGGTTCGATTCCCCTAGGGAGCGCCAGCAAAACAGGCGCTTGAACCGCGTGGCTCCATTAGGGTCTCGGCATGGGCGAGGGCAGCGCGCGAACTGCCCCCTTGCTTTGGCGCCTCGCGCACGATCCTCGCTCGCCTTAGACTGGACAACCCTTTCGCCATGAATAGGCGGCGCATTCGCCATCTGACTGTCAAGCCGAGCGACGGGCTCGTCGGCGCCGGCGGCATGGCGGCTGTTTGCGCCATCGCGCTTTTCTTTGGTCCAGCTTCGGCCGCGGTTGTCGGGCAGACGGTTTCCGTTGCCGATGCGACCATGGCGTGCCCGAGCGTCGCCGCGCTTGAGCGGTTCAACAAGATGGCTCCGGATAATCCGACGCGCGCTTCGAAGGACGCGCTGACGGCTGGCTGCCGGGAAGTGAACCCCAGCGAGCAAGGTCTAACCAACAAAGTCGCCGGCGCGAATCTCTGCGTGATATTTCCGGCGAAAGGCGGCGGGTGCCTGTGGATCCCGGCGGCGGCGCCTTCGGGCCGGATAAATCGCGACGCGAATCAAGACTTCGGTTCCGGCCTCGCGGGGGGACTTCAGAAGCTCTTCGGCGGCTCTCATTAGCGACAAGTGCGCGCGATTTTGCCCGAAGATCAAAAAGAGCGAACGCAAGCGAAGCCGCCCGCGCCGAATTCATGGCGTCGAGGATCGCCCTGCCGCCGCGCCAAATCCGGACCGACGCGATCAAGATCACGACGACTTTGGATTGAATCAATCCAAAGTCATGAGCGTGATCGATTCCAATAACTTAGAACAGATGCTGGCGCAAAAGCGGTTTCCGTTTTTCTCATCCTTCTCTAGGACTTCTGAGACGCCTTCCAGTCCTCGATAAAGCTTTTCAACGTTTCATCCATCGTGTCGCTTACGCAGCGGCTAAAGTCGTCTGGCGCGCATTGGATAAAGCCATTCTTCTTCCAAACCGAATATCGCGGCCACCAGACCAATACGTCCGTTTTGACCATTTTCGTATTTTCAAGAAAGACCTCGACGGTCGCCTCGAAATCCGCCACGCAACGTCCGTTCACCTCGAATATATCGAAGCTCAGCTCCAGCGATGGCGTGTATGGAATGCTTTGCGGATTCAAGCGCGCCCGCTCTATCTCCTCGGCCTTCGTCAGAAACTTCAGCGCCCCTGATTGATTTGCGGCCGCCAGAACGGAATTGGAAAGCTGCGTCGTCGACACAGCGCAAGCTGTGCCGCCCTCAACGCTATTGGCGTCAGCCTGGACATGCCAGGCGACCTCCTTCACGCGCTTTAGAACATGCGAATCGGCGCAGTACTCCCCGGTGGCGGCGGCGGCGAAAGTCGCAAAAAAATAGCAAACCGTACTGCCGAGACACGCCCGCATCACTGATCTCCCGCGCTTGGCATGGCGGCGCGCTGCGCATGGTTCGCGCTTTAGCGCGGCCGGTCAATAGGACAATCGATGGCCGGCTATTTCGCGATCCGCCACGAAGACGCCAATTTCGTCCTGCTCTCATGCGCGCCTTCAACACATGGAGAATCGCCGTGGCGCGACTTCGAGCAGGGCTTCTGGTCATCTTCTTCATTTATGGGTTTGGCGCCGTCAGTTTTGCGCAAGACAGCGTATCGCCCGCCACCGCCGCCCCGTCGGCGGATGGGTCGTTGAAAGCGCCCGGCAAGAAGAGCCACAAGAAAGCAAGCTCGGCCGCATCGACCTTGGACCCCTCGTCTGATGAAGCCGAGAAAGCCGCCCGCTTGGCCGAGGGGCGAAAAAAATTCTTCGAGCAGTCGGACGGCTTTGAAAACAAGAACTCCGACATGCCTCTCTCCCTCGGCGGGAGCAATGGGGCGACGCCCACAATGGGATTCAAGTTCTGAGAAACTTGAGGCCATCGCTCGAAAATGGTCTAGCTGTTCGACATGCTCCGAATGCATGGTTGCGCATCGGCGTGGAGGCGGCATGAGCACATTCTTTCGCAAATTCGCCTCGCAATTGATTCGCGTGGGGTCGATCGAGATCGAGGAGCCGAACGGCTCCCGCTTTGTCGTCGGCGACGGCGCCGGGACGGCGCCGCTGGTGAAAATCGCCGATGAGGGCGTCAAGACCGCGCTGCTCCGCGATCCCGAAATGGCCTTCGGCGAATTATTCATGGATGGCCGCATCGACGTCCTGCGCGGCTCGATCTATGATGTGCTCGCGATCGTCAGCAGCAATATGGTGCGCGGCGGCGCCCCCCGCTGGGTCGAGTTTCTGCAGAAATCGCGGCTCGCGATCCAGCGATGGATGCAAAACACCATGCAGCGCGCGGCGGCCAACGTCGCGCACCACTACGACATCGGCAACGCGCTTTACGGCCTGTTCCTCGACGCCGACCGGCAATATTCCTGCGCCTATTTCGAGACGCCCGAAGCGAGCCTCGACGCCGCCCAGGCCGCCAAACGCCGGCACATCGCCGCCAAACTTCTGCTTCGGCCCGGCGACCGCGTTCTCGACATCGGCTGCGGCTGGGGCGGCCTCGCGCTTTATCTTTCGAAATTTTGCGGCGCCCGCGTCACCGGCATCACGCTGTCGCGCGAGCAACTCGATTTCGCGAAGCAACGCCCGACCGGGCTGAAAGACCCGTTAGCGGTCGAGCTGCGCTATCAGGATTATCGCGAGGTCGCCGAAAGCTACGACCGGATCGTCTCGGTCGGCATGTTCGAGCATGTCGGCCTGCGTGCTTATGACGCGTTCTTTCAGAAGCTCGCCTCGATCCTCGCGGACGACGGCGTCGCGCTCCTCCACACCATCGGGCGCGCCGGGCCGCCGAGTCCGGTCAGCCCATGGGTGCTGAAGCATATCTTTCCGGGCGGCTATATTCCGACGTTATCCGAAATGACGCCCGCGATCGAACGCGCGGGACTGATCGTCACCGACATCGAAGTGCTGCGGCTGCATTACGCCAAAACGCTCGAACACTGGCGGGCGCGCTTCCTCGCCCACCGCGAACAGGCGAAGGCGCTCTACGACGAGCGATTCTGCCGGATGTGGGAATTCTATCTCGCGCTCGCGCAATGCTCGTTCGAATACGAAAACCAGGTCGTGTTCCAGATCCAGATGACCAAAAGGATCGGCGCCGCGCCGCTCACCCGCGACTACATCGCAGCGCACGAGAAGGAATTGCGCGGCAAGGAGAGCGCCGCGTCGTGACGATTCCACGCTGCGCACATGTTGCCGCCGTTCGGCGTCAGTAAATCGCGCGCGCGCCCTGTATCCTGTCTAATACAGCAGCTCTGATTTTGCGGGAGTGGGATACGTGAGCGTAGCTATTGGATAATTTCCATCGTCAACTTGTACATTATGATGTTTTTCTAACACAGTATTTCAGCAATTTATGATATTCCTCAAATTTCAATAGTTACCTGTCAAAGAAGGGGTTCTCCTATTTCCATTGAAGCCTTGATTCGAAAGGAAAAAACCAATGGTTAGGAAACGCTGTATCTTTGGAGTCTTAGCAGCGACGCTTTGTTCAACTGCGGCAGTGGCCGCGGATCTGCCGCCCGTCCCCGCGACGGTCGCGCCGTTAGTCCCTGCGTTCTCGTGGACCGGCATTTATCTCGGCGTAAACATTGGCTACGGCGGCGATCATTTTGTATATCCGTTCGCCCTCAACGCGACCGACGGCAGCGGCGGCATCGGCGGCACGGCTTCGGTCACCTCCGGCGGAGTGCTCGGCGGCGGCCAGGTGGGTTACAACTGGGCGTTCGCCAATAACTTCCTGCTCGGCTTCGAAACCGATTTCGACGCGGCCGCGATCAGCGGCAAGGTCGGGCTGACCGCGCAAGGATTTTCCGGCCCTGGCGTGCTTACCGTGAGCGGGGGAAGCAAGATCGTCAATCTCGGCACGGCGCGCGGACGCGTCGGTTACGCGTGGGACCGGTTTCTCGTCTACGCAACGGGCGGCTTCGCCTATGGCGAGGTGAGTTCCGAGGTGAACATCGCGGTTCCGAACGGGGGCGGGCTCGCCGTTTCCGGTACGCCGCTGCGTACGGGCTGGACGGTCGGTGCCGGCTTCGAATACGCGATCACCAATAATTTGACGATCAAAACAGAGTATCTTTACGTCAATCTCGGGACTAACAGCGCATTGTACAACGGTGTTATCCTTGGCGACATAAACGCCAATGTGAATCAGAAGACCACGGCCAATATCGTTCGGGCCGGACTGAACTATAAATTCGACTGGCTTTCGACTCCCGCCGCCGTCGTCGCCAAATATTGATCTGGCGCTGACTGTGGCGGCGCATCGCGTTGAATTGGACGGCTCCCCCGCCGGCGCGAGCGTTACGAACGCTCGGCTGGCGGCGGATTCATTGACGGAAGTGGCGGCGCTGGCCCGAAGAAAAGTTGCGGCTGCGGCGCCCTAGCGCGGAACCGCGAAAAGCGTGTTCAGGTTTCTGAAAAGAAGCTGCGGAACGAACCACACAACCTTGCCTAACATAGCGAGGCCGTCACGCGGCCTGCTGCGGCGCGAGGCGACGGTCACGGGCGCGGCGACGGTCGACCGCCGATCCGTAGCATAGGGCGGCGGGTCGAATTCATCGCCGCCAAAACGCGGGAATATTTCCGGGTCGGTGTAGCGGCTGTAGCCGGACGGCTGGCGGACAATATGAGCGCGCGCATCGCTTTTGCGCCGGCGGCGCGCGAATGGTTCATGTTGCATGATTTGTCAACTCTGGCTGTCTGGTTGCTTCGGGAGCATCGTTTGACAGGCGCGGCAAGGTTCGTTTGTGCTTTGGCGCACGCGTCGCGCGGCAGCCGGCGCTGACGCGCGGGCGATCCAATTTCTTTTCCCGCCGCCTCTTTTTGCCGACCGAGCGGCCCGAAGGTCCCGGTCTGAGTCCAGCGAATGGCTTTCCTGTCGATAGGCGCCCGTGAAAAAGGCTTCTCCATCAATCAGAACGCGAGAAACACCTACGGCCCCGTGTATTGTCTTATTATCATACACCATCTGACCCGCTTTTCGCTCAAAAAATAAGCAAATGAGCTAGTAACAGGCACGTGGCAGGGGCGATTTGTGAATATTTCATGAATTAAAATGAATGCGCTGAGCGGAAAGGGGACGAAAATTGCTGGCCTCAACTATCGAACCAAGGATCGTCATCGATCGAAACAAATATCTCTGTTTCAGATTTACAACACCGACGCCATTTTCGTCAGCATTGGCCTCGATGCGACCAGTTTCTGCTTGGCTGTGCTATGCGCCGACCATTACGAGATTCAGGCGCGCTTGATTTGGCGCTTCGGGAGAATCGTCATGAAGAAGATATTACTCGCCAGCATCGCAGCCGCGGCGATCGGCGCCGCAACCTGCGCTTACGCCGCCGACCTTCCAAGCAGACAGCCGGCCTATGAACCGCCGCCGCCGCCGCCATTCAGCTGGACAGGCATTTACCTCGGCGCAAATGTCGGCGTCGGAGCCGGTCAGACCACGTGGAAAGACACGGCAGGCAACTTCCTCTTCGGCGACATCGACGGGAACAACTTCGGAAATACGGCCAACACCAGCCAGTCCGGGGGCGTCTACGGCGGTCAGATCGGATTTAACTATGAATTCGCCGGCAGCTGGGTCGTCGGTCTCGAAGGACAGTTCTCCGGATCGAACATCGTCGGAACGAATGTCGATCAGTTCAACAACGCCTGGTCGCTTCGCAACGACACGGGTTGGTTCTCGAGCGTCACCGGCCGCGTCGGATACGCCATCGATCACGTGCTGCTTTACGGAAAGGGCGGCGTCGCCTGGGCGCACAACAGTCTCGAGTTCACCAACGCCGGCTTCAATATAGGCACCGGCTCCTTCACGCGCACAGGCTGGACCGCGGGCGTCGGTCTGGAATGGGCCTTCGCGCCGAACTGGTCGTTCGTGCTGGAAGGCAACTACTACGACTTTGGCAACAACACCTCATTCTTCGCCGGAAACCTGCTCGGCGCGCAGACGCCCTTTGGCGCCCAAACGCGTCAGACGGCCGAGACTCTTACGGCCGGCGTGAATTATCACTTCAATTTCTGGGCGCCCGCGCCGGTGGTCGCCAAATACTGATATTCCGCTCTCGGGTTTCCCTCCCTTCATTGAAGGGAGGGATTGCCCAAGCCGCCGCGCCTACGCCGCCGCTGCGCCCGCATCGACAGCGGCGAGGGTGTGGCGCGCGATCATCGCCTCCTCGTCGGTCGGGATGACGAACACCCGCGTGCGCGAGCGCTCCGACGAAATCACCTGCGCATTGGCGCGGTTGGCGGTGCGGTCGAGTTCGACGCCGATCCATTCCATGCCCTCCAGCACCTGCTCGCGCACGCGCCAGGCGTGCTCGCCGATGCCGCCACAGAAGACGATGGCGTCGATGCCCTCCAGCACGGCGGCGAGGCCGCCGAGTTCGCGTCGGATGCGGAACACGAAATATTCGATCGCCTGCTGCGCCTCCGGCCGATCCGAGGCCTCGAGGTCGCGCATGTCGTTCGAGACGCCGGAGAGGCCCTTGAGCCCGGATTCGCGATAGAGCAGATCCGCGATCGCCTCCGCGGTCATGTTCTTTTCCTGCATCAGATAGAGCACGACGCCGGGATCGAGCTGGCCGCAGCGCGTCCCCATCGGCAGCCCGTCGAGCGCCGTGAAGCCCATCGAACTTGCGATCGAATGCCCGTCGCGGATCGCGCACATCGAGGCGCCGTTGCCAAGATGCGCGACGACGACGCGCCCGGCCGCGTAAAGCGGCGCGATTCTGCGCAGGCGGTCGACGATATATTCGTAGGAGAGGCCGTGGAAGCCGTAGCGCCTGACGCCCTCGTCGTAAAAACGGCGCGGCAGCGCGAAGACGTCGTTGACGAAGGGATGGTCGCGGTGAAAGGCGGTGTCGAAGCAGGCGACCTGCTCCACATGCGGCCAGGCCTCGCGCGCGGCGAGGATGCCGGCGATGTTGTGCGGCTGATGCAGCGGCGCGAGCGGCGTCAGCTCTTTCAGGCGGCGCAGCACCTCGTCGGTGACGATCACGGGCTTGGTAAAATAAACGCCGCCATGGACGACGCGGTGCCCGGCGGCGATCACTTCTGCGTTCGGGAAGGCGCCTTGGCGCCAGGCGAGGATGCGGCGCAGCGCCTCGGCGTGAAACGGCGCCCCAGGCGTCTCGGCGCGGGTCGCTTCATGGATCTTGGCGCCGGCGCCATCGCGGATGGTGAGCCGACGCTCGATGCCGACCATCTCGGCGAGGCCGATCGCCAGCGGCCTCGGCGAAGCGTCCGCGCCTTCACCCGCCGCCTCGAACAGCGCGAATTTGATCGACGAGGACCCCGCGTTGAGGGTGACGACGCAGCGGCTCATTGCGCAGCCCCTGGCGCGGCCCCTGGAGGGCTCGCGGGCGAAACGACCAGCTTGACCGCGCTCTCGCCGGTCGCCTGCCAATGGGCGTAGAGCACGGCGACCGCGCAGGAGAAGAGCCGCGCGGCCTCATCGTCCGCGCGGCTCGTCAGCAGCACCGGAACCTTGGCGCCGAGCACGATGCCCGCGCCCTGCGCCTGCGCCGCATAGGTCAGCTCCTTGGCGAGGATGTTGCCGGCCTCCAAGTTGGGCGCGACCAGAATGTCGGCGCGCCCGGCGACGAGGGAATGCAGGCCCTTGGTCCGCGCCGCCGACAGGCTCAGCGCATTGTCCATGGCGAGCGGACCATCGACGACGCCGCCGTGGATCTGACCGCGCTCGCTCATCTTGGAGAGCGCCGCCGCGTCGAGAGTCGACTGGATCTTGGGGTTAACCGTCTCGACCGCCGACAATATGCCGACTTTCGGCACGGCGATGCCGAGCGCGACGCCAAGGTCGATCGCGTTCTGCACGATGTCGACCTTCTCCTCCAGCGTCGGCGCGATATTGATCGCGGCGTCGGTGACGAGCAGCAATTCGGGCAGCGAAGGCGCGTCCATCACGAAGACATGGCTGATGCGCCGGCCGATGCGCAGGCCACCCTGCGATTTGACGATGGGGCGCAGCAATTCGTCGGTGTGGAGGTTTCCCTTCATCACCGCTGTGGCCTTGCCCTCATGAACAAGCTCCACCGCGCGCGCGGCCGCGGCGTCATGGCTCGGCAGATCCTCGATCGCGACGCCAGTGAGGTCGGCGCCGCAGCGTGCGGCGAGCGCGCGGATTTTCGCCGCGTCGCCGAGAAGAATGGGAACGATCAGTTTTTCGCGGGCGCCGGCGAGGGCGCCGAGCAGCGCGTTCTCCTCATCGGGCGCGACGACGGCGGTCGGCATCGCCGGCAGATGCTCGCAGGCGGCCAGCAGCCGCGCGACGTGGCGGTGGCGCTGGACCGTCAGCGCGGGCAATTGCGAATCGTCGGTCACGGCGCGCATGGTCGGGGCGAGAACTTCGGCGACGCCGTCGGCGATCAATTCGCCATCGCGCTCGACCTTCGTCTCAAGCACGACCGTGCCGGGCGCGCGCAGCTCGGCGACCCGCACCGTTATGGTCAGGAGATCGCCGACATGGGCGCGGGCGTGGAAACGCAGGGTCTGCGCCTCGTACATGGTGCCGGGCCCCGGCAGAAGATTGCCGAGCACCGCCGAGAACAGCGAGCCGATCCACATCGACGGCGCCGACGCCGTCATGTCGTCATCGTCGCGGGCGGTTCCCGGCAGATTGGCGGGGTTGAGATTGCCGCTGACATGCGCGAACACGTAAAGATCATCCGGCGTGACGACGCGGGTGATCTTCGCGACATCGCCGACCGCGAGATCGGAGAACAGCCGGCTGGCGTGAATCATGAGTGGACCTCGTTCGCAAAAGATGGCTGCGCCGCCGCGCGCGCGGCGCTCCCGGCGAGGCTGAGCGCCGCCCTGAGGCGCCCGAGCATCAGGACGGTCGGCTCGCTCATCTCGGCCGGATCGCCCGCGATCTCCTCGACGAGGGCGATCGCGCGGGCGCGGTCGGCAAGCTGCGGCAGCAGGATCGGCAGCGCCGCAATCGCCTTATCGGGCTCGAAATCGACGATCAGCGTCTGCTGGTTGATGATGCTCGTGCGCTGCTCATCGCCAAGGCTCGCGAACGGCTCGGCGCTCTGCAGGATCGCATTGGAGCGCTCGAGCCTCGACTGGCGCACCTCGCCGCGCGAGCGGGCCATCAGGATCAGCATGCGCAGCACCGCCTCCGCAAAGCCGCCACGCGCGATATTGCGGACAGCCTCGCGCACGGCCGGCAGTTCGCGCAGCGTCGCGTCGAGGCCGATATTCGGCTCGGCCGTTTGCGTTCTGGCGAGTCCCGCCAGCAACGGATTGGCGTAAATGCTGAAAAAGGTCAATTCATCCGTCGCGCTCTTGACGTCGCGCCAGAAATCCATCGTCTGCGCGATCATCCCCGCGAAGAGCTTTTCGGTTTTCAGGAAGGGATTGGACGGCGGCGCCGGCTTGCGGGCGGAGCGGGCGGCCTCGGCCAGCGGCGCAACGGCGAGCATCGCCGGGTTCTTGTCCGAAAGAAGCGTGCGGCGCAGGCGCAGCGGGTGGGCCGCCACCCTGGCGTTGGCGAAGCCGGGCGTCACCATCGCCTGAACCAGCGGCCGCCCGATCATCTCATAAAGGTCGACCCAGAATTCGGAAAAGCGGGCGACGACGGCGAAGGGCGCCTCGTCGTCCTTGCCGTCGTCGAGCGCCCGCAGATCGGCGACGGTGCGCTCCTCGAAACCGACGACGTAGTGCGGCTCGGCGCCGTCGGCGACGATCTTTTCGATATGCATCTCGTAAAGGCCGGGGGCCAGCGCCTCGACGGCGTCGAGCGTGGTGACGATGCGGTCGTGCTCCTTGCGGGCGACCTTGGCGGAGACGAAGATGCCGAGGTGGCCAATCTCCTCATGCACGATGTAGAGGATGGTCTGGCCGCGCGCCCTGATCTCGCGCTCGTCGCCATAGACCTCGGCGATCCAGTTCAGCGCTTGCGGCGGCGGCGTGATATCGTCGCCCTTGCTGGCGAAGACGATGATCGGCGCCTTGATCTCGCGCAGATCCACCGCGCCATGGCCGAGCACGGCGACGCCGCGCTGCAGCTTGTTGCCGATGAAGAGATTTTCGACGATCCAGCGAATCTCCGCCTCGTTCATGAAATAGAATGACGACCACCATTTCTCGAAGCTCTTGAAGCGCGGGCCCTCGGTGTCGACATTCGCAAACACCGTATAGTATTTCATCCATTTGGTGTTGCCGGGATTCATCTTCTCAAAGTTCTGCACGAGGTCGGCGCCGTCGAACTGGCCGTTGCCGAGGTCGGACGCCAGAAGCGCCGGCATGGCGCCGAACGCGAGGCCGCCCATGTAGCGCAACGGATTCTTGCCGCGCGCGCCCGCCCAGTAGCTCATCGGCGCGCCGTTGAGGACGATCGGGCCGGTGACGTGCGGGTTGCTGGCCGCGACGAGCGCGGTCGCCCAGCCGCCCTGGCAGTTGCCGATGACGACTGGCTTCGGCGAGTCGGGATGGCGCAGCGCGACCTCGCGCACGAAAGCGCCCTCGGCGGCGCAGACGTCGGCCAAAGTCTGCCCCGGCTCGGGATGCGGCAGAAAGATGACGAAATAGACGGGGTGCCCGTACGAAAGCGCCGCGCCGACCTCGCTTTCGGTCTTGAAGCCGCCGATGCCGGGACCATGCCCAGCGCGCGGATCGATGATCATATAGGGCCGCTCTTTCGGATCGACCGTCACGCCGTGCGGCGGAATGATCTCGAGAAGCAGATAGTTGACCGGCCGCTGCAAATGGCGGCCATCGACGACGATGTTGTAGTCGTACGCCAGCACCGGCGGCCGGTCCTCGGCGGCGTGCCGCTCGTTGTAGGTGTTGCCGACCTCGCGCATGATGTCGAGGAACAAAACCACGCGCTGCGCGAAATCGGTCGCGTAGGCGCTCCAGTCATGGATGAGTTCGCTCGCGCCGCGTTTTCGGGACCAGATGTCGCGCAAACTGGCCGCGCTCTGCCGGCTGGAGGCGCGGGCGGCGGCGCGGATTTGCGCCGCGTGGTCGGCGCCGAGCGTCGAAAGCGACTGCGACAGCGCCGCCGCCGCCGCCATGCGCTCCGCGAGGCGATCGCCTTTCTCAACGAGGCCGAACCGTTCGAGCGGAGCGCCAAAGGTGGCAAAAGCGCCGGTGGCCGCTGGCGGCGGGAACTGAATCTGGTTCATCGGCAATCCTCTTTTCGTTTGGTCGAGACGCGAAAGCGGGCCTTACGGCGGCGCTGCGGTTGCAATTCGCCAACACTCGCCTGCTGGGCGGCGGCCGGCTTTCACGCGACGATATGAAGCCCGGCGTCGACATAGATCGTGTCGCCCGTCATGCCGGATGCGACGCCGCCCACAAGGAAGGCGACCACGCGTCCGACCTCGGCGATATCGACGAGACGGCGGGCGGGCGCGCGAACCACGGCGTCGTCGATCAATTCATCGAAGGCGGCGATGCCGCTCGATGCGCGGGTCTTCAACGGGCCCGGCGACACCGCGAAGACGCGGACGCCATGCTCACCGAGTTCAGCCGCGAGATAGCGCACGCTGGCCTCAAGCGCCGCCTTCACGGGCCCCATCATGTTGTAGTTGTTGACGACCTTGTCGGCGCCGTAATAGCTCATCGTCAGCAATGCGCCGCCCTCGGTCATCAGCGGCTCGGCAAGGCGCGCCATGGCGATGAAGGAATGGCAGGAGACCGCCATCGCCTGCAGAAATCCGGCCTGCGAGCAATCGACCACGCGGCCATGCAGATCGGCGCGCGGGGCGAAGGCGATCGAATGGACGACGAAGTCGAGCCTGCCCCATTCGGTCCCCAGGCGATCGAACACGGCCTCCATCTGGCCCGGCTGTTCGACGTCGAGCGGCAGGATCAGTTCGGCGCCGAGATCCTCCGCCAGCGGCCGGACGAAGCGCTCGGCTTTTTCGTTGAGGTAGGTCACCGCCAGCTCGGCCCCGAAGCCGCGCAGCTTCGAGGCGCAGCCGAACGCAATGCTGTCCCGATTGGCGATCCCGACCACAAGGCCGCGAAGGCCGCGAAGCATATCGCCGACCCGGCTTTGCGGATCCCAGATCCTTGGCAGGACATCGGGGCCAGCGCACGGCTGCAGATCAGACGGCTGCAGATCAGACATGGACGAAATCCGAGTGGAGGAGCGCTGTTGCGTCTTTGGCCCAGCCGAGATCGCAACGAACTGGGGCTTCACTTCGGAAATTTGAGTACAAGAGTTCCATGCAAAATTTGTGACGCGGGGGCTGCGGGGGCGGTGGCCGTTCTCAGGCGCGCTTTCGCGCCGCCTCGTCTCGATGTCTCGCGCAAGCCGCCGCCATGGCCGATCCCGCCATCGTCGCTGCGAATGCAATTCCTAAAATACGCCGTATGTGGTGAACTGCCCCTGACGCCGCTCGTTTTTAGCGCCGCGGCGTTCCCGCGAGCTAATTCGGCGAAATATTAGCTTTTATAATCAAACTTATACGGGGCTAGATTGCGGCTAAATGTGAAATCGGGCGCGCCGCGGGGGATCGGTCTTTTCTCCCCATTGGCGCCCATCAGGGCACGGCGCGCGAGGGCTCTTCGCCGCGCGGGCGCCATGTTGTATGAGAAGAGATCGATTTCGCTTGGCTTTTTCCAATTGGCTTTTGAGGCGCCGGAAATGCTGGTCACAGGTTATCAACTCGCCGCGGCGCGCGCGCTGATCGGCTTGAAGCGGGCGACTTTGGCGCGCCGCGCCAATGTGAGTGCGGACGACGTCGCGGGCATGGAGGCGGCCAAGGCGGGCCCCATAGGCGGCGCAGTTGAGCACGTGCAGGCGGTTCAAGCGGCGCTGGAGGCGAGCGGCGTCGAATTCCTGAACCATGGGCAGCCGGGCGTCCGATTGCGGAACGGTGCGGACGGCGCGGCCTCGATCGCGGTCGAGGACCTCAACAGCGAGAACGACGAATAGACGGGCCGCGGGCCACGAATCAAGCATTGAGATCTCGGGCGATTGGTATTACAAATATCATTTTATATGTTGGCTGATCTGCGGCCGGTCTGGCGAGATGCTTGGGGGTGTAATGGCGAGGTACGAGAAGGGCCATAAGGCGGACACGCACCGGCGTGTGGTCGAGATCGCCGCCCGGCGTTTCCGGTCGGACGGAATCGACGGGGTCGGCGTCGCCTCCCTGATGGCCGACGCGGGACTGACCCATGGCGGCTTCTACGCCCATTTCGCGTCGAAGGAGGCTCTCGTCAAGGAAGCCCTGATTGCGGCCGTCGCCGCATCGCCCGCCTTGGCGCAGGACGAGGCGGCGGCGCCTTTTGATCTTCGCGCCTACATCGACGCGTATCTCTCCCCCGCCCATCGCGACAAGGCGGCGACCGGCTGCGCGCTGGCGGCGCTGGCGCCGGAGATTGCGCGCCGCCCTCGGGCGACCCGGACCGCTTTCGGCAAGACGGCGAGGCGCCTCGTCGAGCGGATCGCGTCGGGGCTGCCGGACGGCGGTTCGCCTGATGAAAGGCTCACCGCCGCCTATGGCGTATTCGCGCAGCTGATAGGCGCGCTTCAGCTCGCGCGCCTCGTCCTCGACAAAGATTTGTCCGATGAGCTTCTGGCGGCCGGCCGCGCCAACGCGTTGCGGCTCGCCAGCCTCGATTCCCAAGACGGGGCGGAAGCCAGGTCGATCAGGCGGAAACTCAAAAAACATTAGAGTCTGGCGTTCGAGCCTTTTTGACGGCCTCGCTCATTTCGGGAGCCCGCGCCGTGGAGAGCGGGCTGGAAGAGGTTTTTCCGGGAGAATTGACGCGCCGGAGCGCCGAGGCCTTCGCCAAAGACCCCAAAGGCGTCCAAGCCTACATGTCCAAAATGATTCCGGAGCATGCCTGACGAGTCAAGCGCCGCCGACAAGCGCCGCCTCCATCGAGAACATTGCCTGAGCCAGGCGAGGCGGCTACCATCTTGCCTTCGTCCGGGGGGCCGAAATGGGTCGTCGCTTATTCCTTGTCGCGCAATTTTCGGCGAGCGCGCCGGCTTGTCCGAAGCCGGCGTCGCGGCTCGCGCCGATCTCCGGCGGCGGACCGCGGCCAAGGCGCGACCATGCTGTGGCTTGATGGCGCGATTTTCCCAGACAGCCGCGCGCCGTTCGACCTCAGCGACCGCGGCCTTCTGCTCGGCGACGGCGTCTTCGACACGGCTCTGGTCCTGAACGGCCGCGTTTTTCGCGCCGAGACGCATCTTCTGCGTCTCATCGACGCGCTCGCCATCCTGCGCATCGACGCCGACCCCACCGCGATCCGTCAGGCCGCCGCGGCCCTGATCCCGCATGCGGAGGCGCCGGCCGAGCGCCACGCCCTTCGCGTCACCGTCACGCGCGGGCCGGGGCTGCGCGGCCTCGCGCCCGTCGGCGTGCAAAGGCCAACCGTGATGGCGAGCCTTACGCCGCTGCCGCCGCGCTTCTTCTGGCCGCGGCTCTCGATGGACGTCGCCGCCGCTCGCCGCAACGAATCCTCGCCGCTCTCGCGCATCAAGGCGCTGTCCTATCTCGATGCGATCCTCGCGATGCGCGCGGCGGCCGAGCGGGGTCATAACGAGGTGCTTTTCCTCAACGGCGCGGGCCATGTCGCCTGCGCCTCAGTCGGCAATGTGTTCGCGCTGTTCGGCGATGAGCTGGTCACGCCGCCGCTCAGCGACGGGGCGCTGCCCGGCGTCATCCGCGGCTTTTTGCTGGAGGAATGCGGCAGGCTCGGTCTCGCCGCGCGGGAGCGATCGCTCGATCTCGATGAATTACGCGCGGCCGACGCCGCATTCATGACCAACAGCCTCCGGCTGATTGCGCCGGTGGAGCGAATCGGCGCCGTCGCGACCGGCTCGAAAGGGGGCGGGATCGTCGAAGCGCTGCAACAGCATTTGCGGCAGGCCATCGCCGCCGAATGCGGCATCGAGCCATGACGGACGCCGCGCAAGACGAGTCGGCGCACGGCCTGGAGACGCAAGAGCCGGCGACGCGAGAGCAGTGGGCGCCAGCGCGCTGGCGGAGCGCCGCCGCCGTTCTTCGCGCCGGCTTTGTCGCCCGCGCAAGCCTGCGGGCTCTCTCCCGCGCGGCGGACCTCGTCTTTCCGCCCGCCTGTCTTGCCTGCCGCCAGGCGGCAAACGCATGGCTCGCTCTGCGCCGCCTGCTGGTCGAAGGTGCGCTTCATCGAGCGGCCCTTTTGCGAGCGGCTTGGCGTTCCCTTTCCCGTCGATCTCGGCAATGAGGGGCTGCTCTCGCCCGAGGCGGTGGCCAATCCGCCGGTCTATGGCCGCGCCCGCGCCGTCGCCCATTTCGAGGACGGGCCGGTGCGCGACCTCTTGCACCGGCTGAAATATGGCGACCGAATGGAGCTCGCAAAGCCGCTCGGCGCGTGGATGGCGCGCGCGGGCGCCGAGCTTCTCGTCGACGCCGATCTCATCGTTCCGGTCCCCCTCCATCGCGGGCGGCTGTTTTCGCGCCGCTTCAACCAGTCGCAGGCTCTGGCGCAGGCGATCTCGGCGGCCTGCGGCGTTCCCACCGACCCGCTCAGCCTTTCCCGCGTGCGGCCGACGCAGTCGCAAACGAGCCTCACGGCGTCTCAACGCGCGATCAATGTGCAGGGCGCGTTCAAAGTGCGGAGCGACATGGCGGCGCGGATCGAAGGCCGCGCCATCGTGTTGGCCGATGACGTGATGACGTCAGGGGCAACGCTCAACGCAGCATCCCGCGTGCTGCTCCGCGCAAAGGCGCGCCGGGTGGACGTACTTGTCTTCGCGCGGGTTGTGTAGAGCGGCGTTCGTCCCGTGAGACGAAGTCTTTCTCAACCCGCCATTTTCAGCGCATCCTGCTGAACCTCTTCGACCCTTTTGGTCCAGCCCTTGCCATAAACAGTCCATTCATTGCCGAGGCTTTGGAGGAATTCCAGGCGATCAGCTGCGAGGCGATTTATCAACTCTTTCGGGTCGATCGCCTTCAACGCGCCTAGCGTCACCGGTCCGATAGAACTGTCGTCTTTGACGCCCACGACTTTCTGCAGATGTTTGATCGCGGCGGAGGGACCCGCATTGACGGCAAAGTCGAATACAAGCAGATCGACGCCTTTGGGCAGGTCGGCGCAGCGCGTCGGTATCCAGTATTTGGCCCGATAAATTTCGGTCGCCTCGCGCTTCGTCAGGGCCTTCACCTCTTCGGGGGAGCAATCGGCCGCGCCACGCCATTCGGCAAGCGTTCGATGCGTTACGCCGAAATTGGTGGCGCCGCCGTCGTCTACGCAATACCCCCCTTCTTCGAGCAGCGTAATCGCCACGCAGGCGTCGAAATTGTCAGTCGGCGGCGCTGGCGGCGGTTTGCCCGGCCCCGCAGGCCCGGGAGCCGCCGGCGGCGCCGACGGAGCGGCGGGCGGCGGCGCGCCGCCGGTCCTACTGACGTCGCGCTGCTGATCCTGTTGCACTTGAATGTTGGAAGCGGTCTGCGCAGCCTGAATTTGAGCGCTCGTCGCATCCTTGGTGCGCGAGCCCAGAGAAGAGCCCAGCCAGAAATTCACCACCGTCGAGAATGCGGCGACCAATGCGCCAACCGTGATATTTACAAGATTGTTCTTTGAGAGGTCCTGGTTACCCTGTTCGGCAAAAAAGAGTATGATGATGACGATGCCGAAAAAGCCGATTGTCACAACAGCCGACACGATCCCAGGCGCCCAACTGAGGTCGCTTTGATCCTTGACAAGCTCCAACAAGGTCGACCGAGCGCCTCCTGTATTCTGCAGGCTAGCTTGAAGTTCTTCCTTCAGCTGGGCAAGCTGATCCTGCCGCGCCTTGTCCTGCTCTTCATTTTGGGCCTTGGTCGCATCGATCGCGATCTGCGCCAGCTTCTCCTGGAGATCGGCGGCGGCCTGCGGATCCTGGGATAATTTCTGTTTCGCTGCGACAGGGTCGCTTGTCCCGGTCGTTGTCTGGACGGCTTTGGCGACGTCAGTTGCTATCGTCCCCGCCTTGTCACCTGCAAGCACTTTGATCAGATCAGGCAATACCGCCGCTGCAATTCCAACTAATGGCAACATCTGTAGTGCCTCCAAATTCCGGTCATGCCGAGTCGAAACCCGATCAGCAGACGGCGCTTCAGGCAATGCTTAGCACATAAACGAAAAATGTAAGGTATGATTGATCTATTGCGTGTGGATGACAAGTCCGAAATTTGTTGGATCGTCGTCGTGTCAACCACGGGCTTTGGTGGGCCACGACTGTCGCGAACACCGGCTGGAAGTCAACGAGAATGGGGATGACGGATGCGCCATACAGGAGCGCGGGTTCTGCTTCGGCGGATAACCGTCACCACACCTGCTTGCAGTAAGCGTCGGCGAAACTCGATCAAGAGGCTGCTCACGCCGCCTGCGTCTGCAACGCCGCCGCAACAGTGAATTTCGCCTCGGTCTTCGCCTTGATCTCGTCAACCGTGACGCCATCGGCGAGCTTTACCAGCGTCATGCCCGAGCCGCCCGCCTTGTCGATGTCGAACACTGCGAGATCGGTGATGACGCGGTCGACGACGCCAGAGCCAGTCAGCGGCAGGGTGCAGTGATGCAACAGCTTGGACTGGCCCTTGGCGGTATGCTCCATCACAACGACGACGCGCTTGACGCCGGCGACGAGGTCCATCGCGCCGCCCATGCCCTTGACCATCTTGCCGGGGATCATCCAGTTGGCGAGATCGCCTTTCTCGGTGACTTCCATGGCGCCGAGGATGGCGAGGTCGATGTGGCCGCCGCGGATCATCGCGAAGCTGTCGGCGGAGGAAAAGAAGCTCGTCGTTGGCAGCTCGGTGACGGTCTGCTTGCCGGCGTTGATGAGGTCGGCGTCCTCCTCGCCCTCGAACGGGAACGGTCCCATGCCGAGCATGCCGTTCTCGCTCTGCAATTGCACGTCCATGCCGTCGGGAATGAAATTGGCGACCAGCGTCGGAATGCCGATGCCGAGGTTGACGTAAAATCCGTCGCGCAATTCCCTGGCCGCCTCGGCCGCCATCTGATCCCTGGTCCAGGCCATTGGTTGTTTCCTCCAGATCACGATGATTTTGGATCGAATCGATCCAAAATCATAAACGTGATCGATTCCAATAAACTAGAGCGGGATGCGGGCGAAAAAGTGCATACACCTTTTCTCATCCCGCTCTAAAGTTTCAGGCCGCCGCGCGCGGGCGCGTGGTTCTTTTCTCGATCAGCTTGGCGACGTCCGGCGCATGGATGATGCGCTGCACGAAGATGCCGGGCGTGTGGATGGCGTCGGGGTCGATTTCGCCGGCGGGCACGAGGTGCTCCACCTCGGCCACCGTGAGGCGCGCGGCGCTCGCCATCATCGGATTGAAATTGCGCGCGGTCTTGCGGAAAACGAGATTGCCTTCGGTGTCGCCCTTCCAGGCGTGCACGAGGGAAATATCGGCGAAGAGGCCGCGCTCCATGACATAGGTCGCGCCGTCGAATTCGCGCGTTTCCTTGCCCTCCGCGATGACGGTGCCGACCCCCGTCCGCGTGAAGAAGGCGGGGATGCCGGCGCCGCCGGCGCGGATGCGCTCGGCCAGCGTGCCCTGCGGATTGAATTCGAGCTCAAGCTCGCCGGAGAGAAAGAGCTGCTCGAACAGCTTGTTTTCGCCGACATAGGACGAGACCATTTTCCGGATTTGCCGGGATTCCAAAAGCAGCCCGAGCCCCGCGCCGTCGACGCCCGCGTTGTTCGAGATGACCGTCAGATCCTTGGCGCCAGAATCGCGCAGCGCGTGGATCAGCTCGGTCGGAATGCCGCAAAGGCCGAAGCCGCCGCACATCAGGGTCATGCCGTCCTTGACGGCGTCCGCCAGAGCCGATTTCGCGTCGGGAAAAACCTTGTTCATGGAGCCCCTTGCTTCTACGCGCCTTTCGCCGGAGCGCCCTCCTGTCGCGATCCTGCGCGGCGCGGCCCAATATAGTCGAGGCGAAAAAATGATCCAGCGCGTTTTCGCAGCGCAACAGCCTCAAAAAGCGGCTGCGACCGGGGTTTTCGGTTAGGATGCCGCCGAGCCTCTTGCCGGAAACCCGCGTGACTTCGCCAAGCCTGATTTTCGATCGCGCCCTCATCCGCCGCCGCCTCGATCGCGCGGACAAAGCCGGCGCCGAGGATTTCCTGCTTCGCGCCGCGATCAGCGATCTTTGCGAGCGCCTCAGCCTCATCAAGCGCGACTTTCCCGCCGTGGTCGAGATCGGCTCCGCCTCGCCGCAGTTTTCCGCGCAGCTGGCGCGCGAGGGACGGCTCATCGTCCGCCTGGCGCCGCTCGCGCAACTCGCGGCTGCTTGTCCCGCTCTCGCCGTCGTCGGCGATGAGGAAGCCCTGCCCTTCGCCGATGCGCGTTTCGATCTCGCCGTCTCGGCCCTGAGCCTACATACGGTCAATGATCTGCCCGGCGCACTGATCCAGATCCGGCGCATTCTGAAGCCGGACGGTCTGTTCCTTGGCTGCCTTCTCGGCGGCGCGAGCCTCAAGGAATTGCGCGCCGCGCTTGGCGCCGCGGAAACCGAACTTTGTGGCGGGATCAGCCCGCGCGTCGCGCCCTTCGCCGACGTCCGGGACATGGGCGGTCTTCTGCAAAGGGCCGGCCTCGCTTTGCCGGTCGCCGACGCTGAGCCGCTGACCGTGCGCTACCGCGACATGTTCGCCCTGATGGCGGATCTGCGCGCCATGGGCGCGACCAACGCGCTTGTCGCCCGCGTCCGCAAGCCGTCGTCCCGCAAGCTCTTCCTGCGCGCGGCGGAGATTTACGCCGAGCGCTTCAGCGATCCGGACGGGCGGGTGCGGGCGACGTTCGAGCTCATCTTCGTCTCGGGCTGGGCGCCGCATGAGAGCCAGCAGAAGCCGCTGCGGCCGGGCTCGGCCACGATGCGGCTTGAAGACGCGCTGAAGGGCGTAAAGCCCGCGCCAGAATGACGGCGCCGCCCACGCCCGGCTGGAATCGAGCCGATTCGGCTGGAGTCGACGCTGGATTGATTGGAGTCGAGCGCGTTTTCGGGGGAGCGCTTCGAGCCAGAACATCCATAATTACTGGGCCAGCTCCCAGCTGACCTCAACCTCGACGCTCAGCGTTTGCACGCCCGGCTCGATCGGAATCGCGACCGCCGCGGCGCTTGGCGCGGCGCGCGCGCTCATCGCGGCGCCGACTGGGCGGGCGTATCCGCCGCCGCCCGGCGAAGCGATCGCGACGACGCGCCCGAGCCTGATCCCAAGCCCATTGACGTAGGACGTCGCCTTGCGCAGGGCGTCGCGGACGGCGTCGCCGCGCAGGCCGTCGTATCTCGCCTCCTTCTGATCATAGTCGAATTCGACGCCGCCGAAGGCGTTGGCGCCCTTTGCGATCCATTGCTGCGCCAGCGCGCCGGCCTTTTCGATCTGCCTGACCTTGACGCTCAGATCATTGCGCGCGCGATAGCCGCGCAGCGTCCGTTTGACGACGCGCCCGTTGGAATCCGTCGTCTCGTCATAGACGGGCTCCAGCGTGACGCCGAGCGTCGCGACGTCCCGCGCGTCGATCCCATCCGCCTTGATGTCGGCGACGACGGCCGCGCTCGCCCTGGCGTTCTCGTTGGCGGCGTCGGCGGCTGTCGGCCGCTCGGTCTCGACGCCGAGCGAGAGAATCGCAATATTGGGAACGACCTCTACGCTCGCCTCGCCAGTCGTCGTGATCGAGGGAAGCGTGTCCTTCAAGGTGAGGATCTCCTGCGCCCGGACGCCCGCCGCGGGCGCGAGAATCGTCGCAAGACCGGTCAGCATGGCGAGACGGCGGAGCGGCTTAAGAAAAGAGCGAGGCATATGGGTTTCTCCAGCGCGAACGGGCGAATTCAGTGCGCCCGCCCCGCGTCGGTTTCGCGACCGCGGGGACATTGGCGCGGGACCTTGTGGAGAATTCTGCCCGCCGTGATATGAAGGCGCGATGAATACGCCCGCTTTTCTCGATTCACCTCCGCCCGTCGCGGATGCGCCGCCGCGCTCGCTGGCCGGCGCGACGCGTCCGGAACTTGCCGCCGCACTCATCGAGATCGGCGCGCCCGAGCGTGAAATCCGCATGCGCACGGCGCAGCTCTGGCATTGGATCTATCATCAGGGCGTCGCGTCCTTCGACGACATGCTGAACGTCAGCAAGGTTTTCCGCGGCAAGCTCAAGGAGCGGTTCACACTGGCGCGGCCGCAGATCGTCGCCGAGCAGGTCTCCAGCGACGGGACGCGGAAATGGCTGATCCGGCTCGATCCGACGCATGCAAAGGATCGCGGCGCCGAGGTCGAGTGCGTTTATATCCCCGAGGAGGATCGCGGCACGCTCTGCGTCTCCAGTCAGGTCGGCTGCACCTTGACCTGCGCCTTCTGTCACACGGGAACGCAAAAGCTCGTACGCAATTTAACAGCGCAAGAGATTATCGCGCAAGTGCTCATCGCGCGTGACAGGCTGGGAGACTTTCCGGGCGGCGCTAGGCCCGAGGACGGATTTGTTCCCGGCGGTGAATACCGCGCGATCTCGAACGTCGTCTTCATGGGCATGGGCGAGCCGCTCTATAATTTCGACAACGTCCGCGACGCCCTGGGCGTGCTTTCCGACGGCGACGGACTCTCCCTGTCAAAGCGCCGCGTCACGGTCTCGACCGCGGGCGTCGTTCCGCGCCTGAACGACCTCGGCGCCGAGACGGGCGCGATGCTCGCCATCTCGCTCCACGCCGTACGCGACGAGCTGCGCGACAGGCTGGTGCCGCTCAACAAGAAATATCCGATCGCCGCGCTTTTGCAGGCGTGCCGGACCTATCCCGGCGCCTCCAATGCGCGCCGGATCACCTTTGAATATGTGATGCTGAAGGGGATCAACGATTCCCCGGCCGAAGCGCGCGAACTCGTCCGCCTGCTGAAGGGCGTTCCGGCCAAGATCAATCTGATTCCGTTCAATCCCTGGCCCGGAACCGTCTTCGAATGTTCGGACGACGCGACGATCGGGGCCTTCTCCGACATTGTCTTCAACGCGGGCTATGCGAGCCCCGTGCGCACGCCGCGCGGGCGCGATATCCTCGCCGCCTGCGGCCAGCTCAAGAGCGAGACGGAGAAGCTGCGCGCACGGGCGCTGCTGGCCGCCGGCGCGTAAGCGCGAAGCCCAGCGCCGAGAGAGCCGCCAGAACCGCCGATATCGCCGCGTTCCAGACCGCGAGCGACAATCCAAAAACACGCAGCGAGACGGCGTCGCAGCGGACCACCTTCACGGTTTGCAGCTGCTTCATAAAATCGCCGACCGAACCCGCGTGATCGAGCGTGCCGGTGCAATCGGTCGGCCCCGGCCAGAAGCCGAACTCGACTCCGGAATGATAGAAGCCGAAGACCGTTCCGGCCGAAAAAATCAGGAAAAGTCCCGCGAAAGCCGCCGCCGTCCAATTTTTTTGGCCGGCCCCGGCAAGCGCGACCGCCAGCGCGGCGAGCGCGATGCCGACGTAATAGGGGATGCGCTCCTTGAGGCAGAGTTCGCAGGGGACATAGCCGAGAGCCTCAAAAATCCAGGCGCCGACGATGGTCGCCGCTGCGACGATGAGGATTACGAGAGCGATGCGGAACGGAGTCAAAACCCCGGCGATGCGCTCAAAGGACATGGGTTGCGATCCAGAAACCGAGCACAATGACGACGAGGAGCGCCAGCAGAAACCAGCCGAAATATTTGTCGAGCAGGTCCCTGATCGGCTCGCCATAATATTTTAGCAGCAGGGCGAGCGCGAAGAACCGCGCGCCGCGGGTGACGAAACAGAGCAGAACGAAAAGCGGCAGGCTATAGCTC
>Ga0181532_10000635_pt1 | contig 35472 bp, 22 predicted proteins | sample PEATcosm2014_Bin_33_FD_119768 | JGI IMG/M metagenome (GOLD analysis project Ga0181532, IMG submission 119768) | Peatland microbial communities from MTU Mesocosm Facility, Houghton, MI, USA - PEATcosm2014_Bin11_30_metaG | ecosystem: Environmental > Terrestrial > Soil > Wetlands > Peat | place...
AAGGTGGCCATCGATAATGATTCCGCCGCCAATCCCGGTACCAACGGTCACATAGATCAGGCGTGAGCGATTTCGCCCCGCACCCCAGCCGGCTTCAGCCAGCGCGGCGGCGTCGCCGTCATTTTCGAGCGCCACACGCATGTTGAAAATCTGCGTCAGATCCCTGACCAGAGTCTTCCCGCGCCAGCCCGGCATGAAATCGACATCGCCAAACTCGCCGCGCATGGGATCGACCGGCCCCGTCGATCCGATGCCGATGCCGGTGAGTTCCACGCCCGCCTTGCCCGCGGTTTCACGCAGCATGCGGGCAATCAGATTCAAGCTGTCTGCATAATGATCGGGGTCCGTCGGCGTCTGCATCCGGGCAAGCACCTTCCCGCCGTCATCGACCATGCCGACTGCGATTTTCGTTCCTCCGATATCGACCGCGCCGATCATAGGGGTTTCCCGGTCTCACTCATGCTGTGATGCCTCGCACCCAGAAGTTGAACTCTAGCAGGCAGCGCCTGAAGGCGCGATTGATAATTTTGCATTTGCGGTATGCCTGAAGGCATACCCTGATACGAATCTTGAGATCCGAATCTTGAGGTCCGCATCCTAAAGCCGCGAACTCCGCACTACCACCGTGAGCTTTCCGCTCGCTAGAACGTGATTCTAAGCGCGAACTGCAACACGCGGGGCATGTGGGCGCCGGTCGAGAACAGAAAATTCGTTGTGCTCACATAGGGGTTTACTCCGTTCCACTCGGTGTGGTTGAGGACGTTGAACGCCTCCGCGCGGAACTGCAACTGAATATTCTCCTTGGGCTTGAAGACCTTATAGATCGAAGTGTCGAGGTTCACACGGCGGGGATTGTTCAGACTGTTTCTGCCGGAGTCGCCAAAGGTCAGGCCCTGCGTCTGGGTGTAAGCGGCGCAGTTGAACAGCGGCACTCCTTTTGTCCCCGCCGCCAAGGGCGCGCAGTTGGGGGACGCGTGCGGGTCGCCGACAACATCGGCGAACGAACCGACTCCCGTCGTGCCATCGGCCACGCCGGCGCTGTCGCCGTAAACTCCGTTAATCACGGAAAAAGGTGTACCGGTCTGCCCCGTCAGGATGCCCGCCGATTGCCAGCCTCCCAGGAACGTGTGCCACAGTCTCCGTCCGTGATAAGGCAGGTCGTAGGTCCAGGCCACCGTAAGAATATGCCGCTGATCATAGTTGGAGCTGGCATAGTTTTGGTGAACGTCGTAGGAGTTCACGAAGTTACTGTCTACGTTGTCGGAAGAGTCGTCGAGCGAATGGCTATAGGTGTAAGCCACGTCGAGCGTGAGGGCGCCGCCGGTCTTGCGCAAGGAGAACTGCAGGGCGTTGTAGTTGGAGTTCGCTTCCGGCTCCACACGCTGAATCGAGCTGAGGCCGGGGTAGTTGGTGCGGAAGAAGTCAGGGTCGTTTCCGCAAGCCACGTACAAGTTGACCGCTGCCCCGGAAGGAATGCCGCCGGTATAAGACGGGTAGTACGCCACCGGGAATCCGAAGGATGTCACAGCGTTCATGGGCACGCCGTAAGCATCAACGTTCACGTTGGGCTGAGCATTGCCCGGGCCCCAGCTGCAATCGAAATCGGTGATGGGCTGGCCGGGCTCATATGGATTTAGTGCGGGCGGAACTGGCTTCAGTTGGTTGAGCTCGTGTTGCAGCGTAAGGTGCGTTCCCTTGGCGCCAACATAGGCCAGGGTTGCCACCGTGTTGTGGATGAGATCTCGCTGTACGTCTACGTGCCACTGTTGCACATAGGGCCAGATCACGCGGTCCGGAATGGAAGTCGTCGACAGCGGAAACAGCAATCCCAGCCCGCCGACATTGCCGTAACCGTTGACATTGTATTGCGTGGGAGTTTCGACGATGGGCGGCGTGCCCTCCAGATTTTCGGCGTTGCCTTCCATGCCGTTGGTGTGTTCGAAGAAGATTCCGTAGCCGCCGCGAATCGCCATTTTGCCATCGCCGCGAGGATCCCAGGAAAATCCCAAGCGCGGTGCGGGATTGAACAAGTGGCCGCTCAAACAACCGCGCGGGATGCCGCCCACGCCGCACTGAACCATGCCGTCGAATGGATTGCCGGTCCCGGGAATGAGCGCTCCCGGCTGCCCGGTCGCACTGCCGTCGATGTCCAGCTGAGGAGCGGAGCCCAGAGTGTATGCGGAGGGCTTCCAGTTCGAAATCAGGTGGTTCTTTTCCCAAAATGTGCCGTAGAGGCTGACCCGCACTCCCAGATTCAAAGTGAGATTCTTGAAGACGTGGAAGTCATCCTGAAAGTAGGGCTCGAAAATCTTGAAGTTGATGTGATATTTCGGCTGGGCGCTGGCCTGGGAAAAACTGGCAATATTTCCCATCAGCAGATCAGCGAAGGCATTCCCGGTGGAAACCGGGGCGGTGCTGTCGAAGCCCATATCTCCGCCGAGATCGGTGTATCCCATCTCATTTTTTTCGGCATTCATGAAGTATGCGCCGAAGACCAGCTTGTGTTTGCCCAGGCTCTTGGTGACGTTATCGCGGTAGGTGAAGGTGGGATTCGAGTTTTCCCACGGGAAAGCGGTGGGGCCCTCGCAGAATCCGCCGCCATAGGCTCCCGAGGTCGACAGGCAAATGTCGGGCAGCTTCCCTCCGTAGTTCGGAAACAGCCCAGGCATGGTGAAGGCACTGGTGCGTGTCCAAACCGAGGGATTGGTGTTGATCTGTTGGATGTGGTCGGTGGTGTAGCTGGCGACGAACTCATTGAGCAGAGTGGGAGAGGCGGTCGCCGTGAGCCGGGCCACAATCTCGACGCCCGGACCGATGAAGTGCGTGCCGATGGTGGGAAAGCTCTCGCCGCCCCAGGTGACCGTAGATTTTGTAACGTCCCAGGAATCATGAATGGAACGAAACGTGAGACGTAGCTTGGAGTTGAAATCGTGGTCGATGCGAATCAGGTCCTCCCGCCAGTGCATCGGCTCGCCTACGGATGCGGCGAAGATCGATTGTGCGCCGGAGCCCAGGTTCGGCTCTGGAATCATGCTCAGCAGATATTGCGAATTCGGGTCGATCGACGTCAGCTGGTTATTCGGAAACGGATTCCCGGTGTTGGGATCGAAGGGACAGTCGGTCGGGTTCGGGTCTAGAGGCGCGCACATATCGTTGAAATTGCCCTGGCGGTTCGCCATCGAGGGCACGAAACTATAAAAGTTGACTGGAACATTTTCCCGCCGCCACTCCTGCAGCCAGAAGAAAAATGTGTGGTTCTTCCAGGCTGGCCCGCCGATCCCATAGCCGAAGTCGTGTTTCTTATAGCCCGCCTTCGGAGTTCCCGGAACATCGAAATAATTGTGCGCGTTGAAAGCTTCGTTGCGGGCAAACTCCCACGCCGATCCGTGGTAGGCGTTGGTGCCTGATTTGGTTTCTACCTCGACGGTGCCCGAGCCGTTCTTGCCATATTGCGCGCCGTAGTTCGAGGTCAACACCTGCACTTCCTCAATGGCTTCCACACTGGGATAGACGTTGAGCGAGAAGTTGCTGCCGTTGTCCATCATGTCGCCCCCGTCTACTTCCCAGTTGTTGTATTCGGTGCGGCCGCCGTTGACGCTGTAGCTGACGCTGCCTTGGGCTCCGACCACGCCTTCATCCTGTCCAGTCTGGTTGCTCACACCAGGGACGAGCGTAATGAGCTGCGTGAAATTGCGCCCGTTCAGCTCCAGTTGTGTCAGTTCTTTGCCGGTGATGGTGCCGCCCAGCTCCGAGGACTGGGTGTTGACCTGGGCCAGGCCCTCGCCGTGAACGATGACTTCCTCGTGCGTGTTTCCCACCTGCATGGTTACGTCGATGCGCGCGTTCTGCGCGACCCGGAGAGTCACCCCGTTGGCCTGATACTTGCGAAATCCAGCCACCGACACGGTCAGGTTGTATTGTCCCGGGGGCACGGCGGCAGCCACGTACTCTCCGGCGGAGTTCGTCTGGAGTTCGCGGACTGTACCGGTAGCGGTGTTCTTCAGGGTGACGGAGGCGTTGGGAATGACCGCACCCGTGTTGTCCCGGATCGTGCCCGTCAGGGTTGCCGTGTCTTGCGCAAAAGCCGCCGCCGCGAACAGCAGGAACAGTCCAACTACAAGAATGCGGAACTGCAGAGCAACTTGGGTCTGCATACTCCTCCTGTAGAACTGCCGGTCGACTGCTGGTCTAACTGCTGGTCTGACTGCCGGTTAATCGCTGGTCTAAACTGCTGACGTTAGAACTCTGGCGTGATCGCCTTCGCTTCCTCCAGCGTGATCCGCCGCTTGTTCTTGTAGGACAGATTCGACATGTGCACCGCGATCGCCGACCGGTAGCCGATTTCCGGCGGGGCGTTGGGCACGCCGCGGCTGCGGATGCAATCGATCCAGTTGGCCATGTGGTCCTGGTCTTTGGTCTTGCCCTTCGTAGCTTCGCCGCTCGGACGGTTCGTCTTCTCCGGCCAGTACTGCAGGGGCTCGTCGAAGTGATGTTCGAAGGTGCCGTCACTGCCGAGGATGCGATCGCCGAGTTCGTAATGCCGGTTGCTGAAGGTCGACTGCCAGGTCACAACCATGTCCCGAGGAAAATCGAAAGTCACCGCGATCGTGTCCGGCACTTCGCGGCCATCTTTTTCCGAGAACACGCCGCCCGACATATAAGCTGCCGAGGGCAGCGGCAGGTCGAGCGCGCGCATGATCCAGGCAATCTGGTGCACCATGTTCTCGGCGCAGTTGCCTCCGGCGAATTCCCAGAACAGACGCCAGTTGATGAGCTTGTAACCATCAAAAGGAATGTCAGGCCGGCCGTTGAGAAATGCGCTCCAGTTCACGTTCTGCGCGGTGCAGTCTGACGGAACCGGGCGTACCCACTGGCCTTTGCCGTGAGGAGTGTTGCGGCTCATCCACGATTCGACCTGCGTTACTTTGCCGATCGCTCCGTCTTTAATCATTTGTTGCGCGTCGAACAGAGAGCCGGAACTTTGGTGCTGCAATCCGATCTGAATCACGCGGTTGGAGGCCTTCGCCGCAGCCAGGCATTTGTCAGCCTCGGGAATCGACCACGTCATCGTCTTTTCGGAGTACAGATCCTTCCCCGCGGCCAACGTGTCGAGAAAATGGCGACAGTGAATGTGCAGTGGACTGGCCACGATGACCCCGTCGATATCTTTCATGTCGAGCACGCGGCGGTGATCGTCGAAGCTCTGAATGCCGGGCACTCTGCCTTTCGCCTGGTCGCGGCGGCGACTATAAACGTCGGCCATCGCCACGACTTCGACACCGTGCAAGGGGAGCACTTGTCCCAGCAAATCGTTGCCGCGATCACCTACCCCGATCATGCCCACGCGAACGCGGTCGTTCGCGCCCAGCACTTTCGACGTTGGATACGCCAGCACGGCAGCGGTTCCAAGCGCGGCCTGCTTTATGAATGTGCGTCTGCTCTGCGCGAAATTAGCTCGATCGGTCATGTCGATTCCCTCCAGGTTAAGAGTGTCCCAGCCAGGGTGCCCCATTTCTCGCGCGCCTTTTGCGCGAGAAGTGGGTCTTACAACGCGTCCGCCTCTTGCAGAAGCTTCTTCATCCCCGCCCAACTCTTGCGCGAACATTCTTCGGGCGTGCCGCCGCCGTTCCAGTGCGTCTCCAGGCTCACCGCATAGTGGTAGCCATCGCGCTTGAGCGCCTTAAACTGCCCCACCCAGTCGATGAATCCTCCGCCCATCGGCGCCCAATCATATCCCTTGCCCTTTTTGACGGCATCTTTGCAGTGGCAGTGACCGATGCGTTCCTTGGGCAGCAGATTGTAGCCATCCGGAAACGGCGTTTCGCCCGCAGCGGCAGCGTTCCCCGGATCCCAGTTCAGCATGAGAGCAGGCGACTGCACCGCGTTCAGAACCTTGGCGGCTTCGGCCGCAGTTGCGGTGTTGCACGCCGACTCATTTTCAAGCACCAGGATGATGCCTTTCTTCTCCGCCTTGGCGGCCGCATCGCGCAGCTTATCGCTGATGGCCGCGCGGTAAGGCGCCTGATCCTCCAACCGCCAGAAATCGAAGCAGCGCACGCGATCGGTCTGAAACGCTTTCGCCAGATCCATGGCGCGGTCGAGGACTTCGTCCTGCTGCTGCAGCGTGAAGTCCGCTCCGAAGCTCTTGGCCTCGCTGAATTTTGATTTCGGCGCGCCCGGCCAATCGACTTTGAACAGCGGGCTGGCGATGTCGGTCACCTTGAGTTGGAATTTCTCGAGAATGCCGCGCGCCTCCGCGACTTCCTTGTCATCAAGTTTGAGAATGTTCTTCTTCCACATGCCCCGCAGTTCGATCCAGCTCATCCCGAACTCTTTCGACGCCACTTCACAGGCGTGGCCGAAGTCCTGGGAAATCTCGTCGTTGATGACCGAAACGCGGAACGGGGAGTTGGCATCGGCTGGGTTGAAATGAGAAGCCGCCAAGCGGGAAGCTGGCGCAAATCGCGATACGGCGTTGGCCGCCGTCAAAGCAGCCATTCCCGCGAGAAATTCGCGGCGAGCAAACTGGATGGGCATGACCTGCTCCTTAGCGTCGGTTACTGCCACGAATCGGCGGAATGGACAAATTTACCACCATCGAAACCAACGCGGTAGAACTGCGAGCAGAAAGTTACCCGAGACTCGCTAAGGATGGGAAACGAACCACGGCTGGACAGGAATTGCGCGCAAAACAAAACGCCCCGGACTCGGTTTGAGTCGCAGGACGTTTGTTGATCAGCCCTCCCCCAAGTGCTGCTCAACTACGACTCTAACTCTGCCCCGGAGTCCGGTAAATGGCTCGGTCGTGCCATAGGGGGCACGAAGGGCGCACCCAGGAAGAATTCTTGCCCACAAAACAAAACGCCCCAGACTCGATTTGAGTCTCGGGACGTCTGTTGATCAGCCCTCCCCCAAGTGCTGCTCAAGAACAATGTAACTCTACCCCCAACCCCGGTAAATGGCTCACCCGTGCCATATATGGCACGAACGGGTAGGTAGTCGGGCCATAGCCCCAAGTATCTGATAATAAACGGGTAATGCGGCCTCACGCACGCGGCAAGTTCCTTAGCCGATCCCCACCTTATGACGCGGCCACTCGGAGCGAATCGCGTTGTGATCGATCACGGGCTCGCCCTCGCATTCCACTTCGAACACAGTCGTGGGATGGTCCGGTGCCTGCGCCGGCAATCCCGTCAGCCGCAGCGAAAACTCATCTTGCGCAAACGTCACACTCTGGCCCGTCTTCAACAGGCGCGCAGATTTCGCTTTCGTTTTCAGACCACCGATGGCAACCACGGTCGGCGGCTGGAAGAACGGAAGCCACTCCGCCGCCGGAGAATCCCCCGGCCAGTACTGCTGGTGGATATACAAAGTGGTGCCGCGACGCGTGTAGTTGGCATTCGAGTTCCAGCTATACGATCCGCGCTCCGTGCCGTAGATCGATTTGCCGTTGCGGTCGAGCCACTGGCCAACCGTTTCCAGAATCTCCTCCGATTCCGCAGGCACCGATCCGTCGGGCTTAGGCCCAATATTCAGCAGATAATTTCCTCCGCCCTCTGCGCACGTGGCTAGATTGCTCACGATGGTCTTGGCCGTCTTCCATCCATCATCTCCGCGATTAAAACCCCAGCTGTCGTTCATGGTCATGCAGGTTTCCCAGGCACGCCCTTTCTCGGCTGCCGAGATTTCCTGTTCGGGCGTGGAGAAGTCCCCATCCAGTCCATTGCGGTTATTCACGATGATCCCGGGCTGAAGTTCGAAGACCATTTGATTCATGCGCTCCGACTCCCACTGTTCCGCGGTCAACGGCCAGTCGACGTCGTACCAGAGCACATCGATCTTTCCGTAGTTCGTCATCAACTCGCGGATCAACCCATGGGTGTACGCGACAAAACGTTGCCGAGCCGCCTCGTCCGTCTTGCAGCGCATACCGTCGGGATGGTGCCAGTCCATCAGCGAGTAGTAGAAGCCCACGCGCAGCCCCTCGGCCCGCGCCGCGTCCACAAATTCGCGAACCAGATCGCGCCCCGGTCCCTGCCGCGGAGCACAGTAATCGGTAAGCTTGGTGTCGAAATGGCAGAACCCCTCGTGATGCTTGGTGGTCATCACCATATATTTCTGTCCCGCGCGTCGCGCCAGTTTCGCCCACTCTCGCGCCGCGTTCGGCTTGGGCTGAAAATGTTTGGCCAGCAACTCGTACTGCGGAATTGGGATCCCTTCGACCTCCATCGCCCATTCATGCTGGCCCACCAAGCTGTACAGTCCCCAGTGGATAAACATGCCGAACTTGGCTTCATGCCACCAGGCCATGCGTTGCTCCCGCGTGGCAGCTTCCTTGGTCGCTTCGGCGGAAGCGCGTGGAGTCGCGCTCTGCTCGCCCGTCCCAGCCATGCTCGCAGCATTCGCGCCGGGCACCGAATATGTCATCGCACCTGCGCCCGCCATTCCTGCTCCAGCTATTCCAAGATGTTGCAGAAACCGTCGCCTGGAAACCGTATCCGTCCTCATGGCGTATTCGCTCCTGTGTGGAACTTTGAACTCGTAGAGTATCCCTCTGCGAGCGTGAAGGAGCAACTGCGTTGTCACCATCACTCAGGCTGCAGACGCCGAGATTGCAGGTACAGGCGATAGCGCACGACGACGATGCGGTTGAAGGCCAGCCGAGGCTCGGAGCAGTACCAGACGACGAACTGGTCAACGGCATATTCATAGACGCGGCGCGAGGCTGGCGCTCGCCAAGGTTATGTCTACGCCTTTAGCATGGCCAGCACAATTGACTTCACCGGCGACAAAGAGCGAACCCTGATATCTACCGATCTCCCAGAAGCCGACTTCTGACCCGCCAGGAGTCCGTCTTGCATCATAACTTCAGAGTTGCCCGTCTCAGACGCAAAACCAATCCCATCTGCGTTCGGTGTATGCCGACCGCAAGGTGTGAACATGCGGTAGAGTGATGCAGGACGGAACATAGGATATGCGAACCAGTACGGCGCATCGCAGTTCATGGCTGGAGGCTTGCTGTGCGGAATTCGCGGCCGGGGTCCACTGCAAGCAAGGTTGGGTTTGCCGGGCAGCGGCTTGGAGCTTCTTTTTCGGCTCGCTCTTGCTCAATGCACAAGTCGCGCCGCAGGTCGACCCCTTCCTTGGCACGGAAGGAGGAGGGAATACCTTTCCAGGTCCATCGTTGCCCTTTGGAATGATCAAGCCCGGGCCCGACGTCGGCTCCGACGAGTCGAACGCTGGATGGGCGCCGGCGGGCAAGATCAACGGCTTCAGCCAGACTCATGTCAGCGGAACCGGTGGCGGTCCGAAGTACGGAAACATTCTCGTGCAGCCGACGGTAGGAGCGCCAACCGCGAGCGCCTATGGCTCAGAAAGGGAAAACGAACAGGCTGCTATAGGTTTTTACAGGGTGGGACTTAAGCGGTATCGTATCCAGGCTGAGATCACTGCCGCCCGGCGCACCGCTCTCTATCGGTTCACTTATCCCTCGGCGCCGGAAGCGAATGTCCTTTTTGATGCCGGCCATTGTCTTACCTGGATTAGCAAAGCAAGGGAAGGACAGTTTATTGTCGCCTCGAGAGTGTCGGTCTTGTCTGCGACTGAAGTGGGTGGATTCAGCAGCGTTGTGGGTGGCTGGAACAAGCAGACGAAACCTTATACCGTCTATTTCTACGCCGTGAGCGACACACCAGCGCAAAGTTGGGGAATATGGCGGAATGGGCGCCTGAGTCCCGGAGCAAAGACGGACCAGGGTGATGATGCCGGAACATCTGGCGCGTGGGTCTCTTTCCCAACGAAGGCGGGACAGCGGGTAATGCTCAAAGTGGCCATCTCCTTCAAGAGTATTGAGCAGGCGAAGCAAAACGCCGCCAGCGAAATCCCGGATTTCGACTTTGACCGGGTTCGTGCGGATGCGGTTGCCGCATGGGAAGACTTCCTGGGGAGAATTGAACTGACGGGGGCAACCACCGAGCAGAAGCAAATGTTCTATACCGCTCTGTACCACACCATGTTAATGCCGGTCGATCGCAGCGGAGAAAACCCCGGCTGGCAATCCGGGGAGCCTTACGGGGAGCCTTATTATGATGACTTCTATGCGATATGGGACACATTCCGCACCTCCGGTCCATTATTGACGCTCATCGCGCCCGACCGGGAAGCTGGCATCGTGCGTGCGCTGATTGACATTTATCGTCATGAAGGCTGGCTGCCTGACGCCCGGAGCGGAAACTCCACCGGACGTACGCAGGGAGGAAGTAACGCAGAATTTCTGCTTGCCGACGCTTTTGTGAAGCATCTGCCGGGCATTAATTGGGCCGATGCGTATGAAGGCATGGTGAAGGACGCCGAGATGTCACCTCCAGATCAGACGATGGAAGGCCGCGGGGGACTGGAGGACTGGAAGCGCCTGGGCTATGTGACCATCGAAGGTGTCGATCGTCCCGGGTCGAAGCAGATGGAGTACGCAGCGGATGACTTCGAGATCGCCCTGGTGGCCAAAGGGTTGGGGCGACAGGCCGATTCCACAAAGTACTTGAGCCGATCAGAGAACTGGAAAAAACTGTGGGACGAAAATTTTAAGGAAGGTGGAATTCAAGGCTTCATCCGTCCCAGACACAGGGATGGTAGCTGGAAAAGAAGCTTCACTGCCGAGCAGAGCTGTACTTGGGGCGGTGACACATTCTATGAGGGCAATTCGTGGACATATTCCCAGTTCGTCCCCCAGGATGTGGGGGGACTCATCCGGCAGTCGGGAGGACCGCAACGTTTCGTGGAGCGCCTGGACGCCTTCTTTGATGGAGCCGGGCGGTACGATGTCGGCAATGAGCCCGGATTTCTCAGCCCGTATCTCTACATCTGGGCAGGCCACCAGGACAAGACTGTCGAACGCCTCCGCCAAATCATCGGAAGGTACTTCCACATTGGGCGGCAAGGCCTGCCCGGGAATGACGATTCGGGCGCAATGTCATCCTGGCTTGCCTTCGGGATGATGGGCTTTTCCCCGAATGCAGGACAGGATGTTTACCTGATTGGAAGCCCGCTGGTGCCTCAAGTAACGCTTCACTTCGCAAACGGGAAGAACTTTGTAATCCAGGCGGAGAATTTGTCTGCGACCAACCTCTACGTGGTCGGCGCGGAATTGAATGGCCGAATCCTGGATCGCGCGTGGTTCCGCCACGAGGACATGATGGATGGTGGGAGCCTGGTATTGAAGATGAGTGCAACGCCGGGATTATGGCCGTCAGGGGATCTGCCTCCTTCCAGCTCGGATCGCAAGTAGCGGTCCGCGTAGGCAGCGCACTGTGTCTGGATTCGACGTCGGACAGAAGGAGCATCCAGCAAGGTCAGGAAATGCAAACAATGGATAGGCATACCACATCACGGCGCCGTTTCTTGAGAACCGCCGCCGGCGCGGCGGTGGCCGGGTTGACTTTACCCGGCATTGTCCGGGCTAAAGCGTCAGGCCCTTCCTTCGCAGGAGATGGCTCCCAGTCTCAGACTCCGCCCTTGATTTCCAAACCAGTCGATGAGGTGAACGTTCTGTTTGGCACCGCGTCGTTGGACGACCGCTCCTTAATCGGAAATGCGCCGCCCCCGGGCGAGGAACTCTATACTGGCATGGTCTCCCCGGGCGCTGCTCTGCCTCACGGAATTGATATTGGGCCCATCAACAAAGACATCAGCCTCGCCTATCCTCACGGCAATTTGTATTCCTATGTATACCCCCGCAAAACGATGGTCGGCTTCTCGACGATGGTGACCGACTCGCTTCTGATGCCTTTGGTGGGAGATTGGACAACCCCTCCGGATCGCATCCGATACGCCTCGGTTTACGATAAGAAGACCGAGCGCTCCACGCCCGGGAATTATCACGTTTATCTCCCGGACCACAAGATTGTCGTGGATCTGACGGCCACCGCTCTCGCCGGTCTCTATCGATTCTCCTTCCCGGCAACCGATCGAGCCAGCCTGCTGTTCGATCTTGGCCCGTCGGAAAGTTCCAGCATCGAGATTGTTGGCGACCGAACCATTCGAGGCCTGGCCGATGGCGGCAAGACTTTCTTTGTCGCGGAGTTCTCAAGACCATTTCAGTCGTTCGGGACTTTTTGCCGGCGCCCTCCTTCTCCCGGGGTAGTAGGTTATGGCTGGTTTCTCCTGGGCATGGACACAATCCGCTATGCTTCCCGGGAACAAACTGGCGGTTTCGCCGGTTGTTATCTCAACTACTGCACTGAGCAGGACGAGAAAATACTGGTCCGCATGGCAGCCGGCGTGAGCTTCGACCAGGCTCAAAACAGGATTCGAGTGGAGATCCCTGACTGGGATTTTGAAAGGACCCAACAAGCAGCGGTTGGAATTTGGAACAGCAAACTTAGCTCGATTGAAGTGCAGGGCGGCACCAAACACGAACGGGAAACGTTTTACTCCGCCTTTTATCACGCCTTCGCCAGTCCCACGATGATCGCGAGAAAGGGAGAGCAGTTTGTCGGCAAGGACAAACAGCTCCGTGTGGCTGACTACGACCGTTATGATGAAGTGCCGTACTGGGATACCGGGCGAAATCAAGTGGTGCTGCTAACTCTGCTGGATCCCGAGCGGAAATCAGACATCCTTCGTTCGCAGTTCGAGATGGCGAAAGAGTCGGGCTGGATGGGAACTTCTTTTCATGGCGATCATGCGGTTGCCATGTTTCTTGGCGACTGGCAGCGCGGTCTCTCTTTCGATTACGAGGCCGTGTACTCCTACCTGCGCAAGAACGCTAATGACATAAAAGGTCCGCGTGCCAATTTGGCTGAGTACCTGGAAAAGGGGTGGATCCACGACGACATCGTTGTTTCTCCCAGTCCGCCTTACGACGAGGGCAATGCGGGTGTCTCGAAGACTCTCGAGTACTGCTATGACGATTATTGCCTAGCGATGTATGCCGAGAAACTTGGCAGGTACGACGATTACCAGATGTTCCTGGCGCGAGCCGTCAACTACAAGAACGTCTGGGATCGCAACACGGGTTTCATGCGGGGCCGAACCAGCGATGGATCCTGGATCACGCCATTTGACCCCATGGAGCCCTACTACAATTTTATGTACAAGGAGAGCAATTCCTGGCAGACCTCGTGGTTTGTACCCCATGATGTCCAGGGATTAGTCTCCCTGATGGGCGGACCCAAAGCCTTCCTCGACAGGCTCGATCAGTTCTTCAATATCCCATACCGTCCGGCCGGCATCGCCCGTGATGTCACAGGCCTTATCGGCCAATACTGTCATGGCAACGAGCCAGATCACCATGTTCCTTATCTTTACAATTGGGCGGGTGCGCCCTGGAAGTGCCAGCAAATCGTACGCAAGATTATGAAGCTTATGTATGGCAGCGACGAGTACGGCCTTGGACTGGCCGGAATGGATGATCAGGGCGAGAACTGTTCCTGGTATGTGTTAAGCGCTTTGGGTTTTTACACGGTGAATCCTGCGCGCGCCGAATACATCATTGGAAGTCCCCTCTTCGAGAAGGCTATCCTGCACATGGGGCACGGCAAGGACGTCACTATCGTCGCCCGCAACAACTCTGACGAGAACGTGTACATCCAATCTTCAAGACTCAACGGGAAGCCGCTCGAGAAGCCGTGGTTCCGTCATGCGGACATTGCGAATGGCGGGGAACTGGTTTTCGAGATGGGGCCGAAACCCAATCGGGAATGGGGATCCGCACCCAATGCGGTCCCTCCTTCCATGTCACAGGATTAAAACAGGAGCGCACGGTTTCTGCCGTACCCTACTCGAGTTGCTGCGCGACGGCTCATGGTAGATCGGCGCCACCGGGCTTTTGGTTTTCGTGCCGTCGTCGAAGTAGCGCTGGGTTGAGAACGACTTCAAACCTCGTGGTAGTAGAATATCTCCCCATCTCATGATCTGCGAGGATTGTTGCAGCCTGAGACGTATTCTCGAATGTGGAGACGACAGTGGCACTCACGATCAATAACCTTTCCAAGACTTACCCAAATGGAGTAAAGGCGCTCAAGAACCTCTCACTCTCGATCGGCAACGGCATGTTTGGCCTGGTGGGGCCGAATGGCGCGGGGAAGAGTTCGCTGATGCGCACGATTGCCACGCTTCAGGATCCTGATTCCGGCACGATCAGCCTCGACGGCATCGACGTGCTGCGCCAAAAGGACGCAGTTCGCCGCATTCTGGGATACCTGCCGCAGGAGTTTGGAGTCTATCCCAAGATTTCCGCTCTGGACATGCTCCACCACATCGCCGTCATGAAGGGCATGACGTCATCGGCCGAGCGCAAGGAGACGGTCGACGCGCTGCTCCAGCAGACCAATCTGTGGGATGTTCGAAAAAAGGCGCTCGCGACTTTCTCCGGCGGCATGAAGCAGCGTTTCGGGATCGCGCAGGCCTTGCTCGGCAATCCACGCCTCATTATTGTCGACGAGCCTACCGCGGGCCTGGATCCGGCGGAGCGCAATCGCTTTCTGAACCTGCTCTCTTCGCTGGGCAGCGACCGCACCGTTATCCTCTCCACTCACATCGTCGACGACGTGCGCCAGCTCTGCCCTCGCATGGCCATCATCGCCTCAGGGGAGCTACTGCTGGAAGGCTCTCCCAACGACACTCTGGCCGCTCTGAGCGGCAAGATCTGGTCGAAGGTCGTCGCTACCGACGACGAGGTGCGAGCCATAGAAGCTCAGCTCCATGTGATCTCCACGCATCTGGTTGGCGGACAGCACGAGATTCGTGTGCACGCCGACGCTTCTCCGGGCGACGGTTTCCACTCCGTCGAATCCGACCTGGAAGACGTTTATTTCCTCAACCTGTCGCAGCAGTCCAAGCGCCCGCTTCCGAACTGACCACTGGGCAGACTAGCGCATGGCCACTGGAGGAATCTGACATGGCACTGTTTTGGGAGTTCTTCACCTTCGAACTGAAGTTTCGCTTCAAGAGCCTCTCGACGTATATGTATTTCCTGCTCTGGCTCATGTTTTCGTTTTTCTGTGTCGCCTCGGAAAGCTTTGGCCCCATCGGCAGCGGCAACGGCAAGGTCGTGCTGAATTCCGCGTTCGCCAACACCCTCGACAATCTTTTTGCCGGGCTCTTCGGGGTTATCGTAATTGCCGCCATCTTCGGAACCTCCATCCTCCGTGACTTCCAGCGCGACACCTACCAGATTCTGTTCACCCAGCCCATCTCCAAGTTCGCTTACCTCGGCGGACGCTGGGCCGGCTCCTTCGTGACCACCGTGTTCGCTTTCTCGGGCATGATGCTGGGCACTTTTCTGGGCACCTTTGCGCCCTGGGCCGATCACACCCGGATCGTTCCCAATCATCTCTGGGCTTACCTTCAGCCGTTCTTTTCCATTCTTGTCGTGCAAATATTCTTCATCGGCTCCGCCTTCTTCGCGGTCTCTGCCCTCACCCGAAAGATATTCGTCGTTTACCTGCAAGGTGTGGCTCTGTTCATGGTGTACGTCATCGGCCTGACCGTCTTCTCCGCGACCCGCTCGCTTGAACGGTTCTGGTCCGGCATTCTAGATCCCATCGGCTTTATCTTATTCAACGACATCACCCGCTACTGGACTGTCGTCGAAGAGAACTCGCTGTTCGTCACTTGGTCGCCTTCTCTGGCCAATGGCATCTTCCTCTACAACCGTCTTCTGTGGTCTGGCATTGGTGTTCTATCGTTAGTTTCGGTCTGGGTCTTATTTCCCATGTCGGTGGAGGCGCTCACCGCCCGCTCGCAGGGCCGCCGCGCCGCCAAAGCGAAGGAGCAGGAACTCGCGGAGGCTGCGCCCGTGCGCTCCGGTGTTACCGCGCGCCTGACCCGCATCCAACAAGCCTTTACCCCGGGCACTACCTTCGCCCAGTACCTCTCGCTCTCGCGCCTGCGCCTGCGCAACATTCTGCGCGACGTAGTGTTCTGGGCGCTGGTAGCGCTTCTGGTCGCCTTCGGCATCAACAACGGCTATTTCGCCGGCCGCGTCGCTGAAAGAAATGTCTGGCCCGTTACCTACCTCATGGTTCAGGCCGTCGAGGGCAGCGCCATCCTCTTCCTCTTGATTGTCGCTGGCCTTTACGCCGCGGAATTGCTCTGGAGTGAGCGCGACACGCATTTCGACGGCATCCACGATGCTCTTCCCATGCGCGAGTCCACCGACTGGCTCTCGCGCCTCACCGCTGTGGTCGTCATCGAACTGATACTCCTCGCGTTCGCTATGCTCGTGGGCATTTTCATGCAGACCATCGCCGGCTATCACCACTACGAGTTGCTCCAATATTTCAAGGAGCTCTACGTGGTGACCTTCCCGCAGGTCCTCACCTTTATTCTTCTCGCGCTCTTCATCCAAACCGTAGTCTCAAACAAGTTTGTGGGGCACGGAATTGTGATTGGCTTCTTCGTGTTGCTTCAGATCCTTCCACCTTTTGGCTGGGAGAACACTCTGTATCTCTTTGGCCAGGTCCCCACCTACACCTATTCCGACATGAACGGTTACGGGCACTTTGTCCCGTCCATGTTCTGGTCGATTACGTATTGGCTCTCGATCGCGACCGTGCTCGGAGTCATCTCTATCGCTTTTGCGCGCCGCGGAGCCGAAGACTCTCTGCGCGCCCGCGCCCGGCTGGCCCTGCAGCGCGCGCCCCGACTGGTCCCGGCCGCCCTGTTTTTCGCTCTCATCGCCGCCGGTTCCGGTTCCTGGTACTTCTATAATGCTCACGTCCTCAACGAATATCTCGATGCTAAGGCGCGCCGCGACATTCAGGCGGACTACGAACGCCAGTTCAAGAAATACGAAAACCTGCTCCAGCCCAAGGTGACGGCGGTCGACGCCACCATCAATATTTATCCCGAGCGCCGATCCTTCGACGGCAACGTCCGCATCACCCTCGAGAACAAGACCAGCCAGCCGATCCCGCAGATCCACATTACCGATCTCAGGCAATCCGTCACGAATCTCAATTTCGACCGTCCATTCCACCTGGTCAGTTCTTCGCCGCGCCACATGTACTCGATTTACAGCCTCGACCAGCCCTTGGCGCCCGGCGAGACCATCACACTGACCTGCAACGTGGGGCACCAGACCCAGGGCTTCCGCGACGGCAATGAGCCGGCTGAGTTCGCGTATAACGGCACCTTCTTCGATTCCGACTACGTCCCCCACATCGGCTACAACACCGGCGTCGAGCTCGACGACCCTCGCCGCCGCCGCGAAGAGCACCTGCCCGCTCTCGAAGAAATGGTGCAACGCGGCAACCCCGATCACTCCGTGAACAACGTCTTCTTCCGTGGAGAGTCCGACTGGATCACTTACCACACGGTAGTCAGCACTTCACCCGATCAGATCGCCATCGCTCCCGGATATCTGCAGCGCCAATGGCAGGCCGATGGCCGCAACTTTTTTGAATACAGCATGGGATCGACCCACATTCTCGACTTCTTCGCCTACCTCTCCGGCCGCTATCAGACTCGGAAGGAGATTTATCACGGTTCTGGCGGAGACGTCTCGCTCGAGCTGTATTACGATCCCGCGCACACCTACGATCTCGACGACATGCTGGCCAGCTCCCGCGCAGGGCTTGACTATTATCAACGCATCTACAGTCCCTACCAGTTCACGCAGTTCCGCATTCTGGAATTTCCGCGCTACCGCACCTTCGCCCAGTCCTTTCCCAACACCGTCCCCTACTCGGAAGCGATCGGCTTCATCGGCCGAATTAGGAAAACCACCGACATCGACTTCACCTACTTCGTTACCGCTCACGAACTCGGCCACCAATGGTGGGCCCATCAACTCGTCGGCGCGGATGTGGAAGGTTCGAACATGATGTCAGAGAGTCTTGCCGAGTATTCGGCTCTGCAGGTGATGGCCCACAAGTACGGCCCCGACCTGATGCACCGCTACCTGCGGCACGAGCTCGATACCTATTTGCGCGGCCGTGCCGGCGAAATTCGCCATGAGCCACCGCTAGCGCTGGTGCAGCGCGAGCAGTACGTCTGGTACCAGAAGGGCGGGCAGATTCTGTACACCCTGGCCGACTACATTGGCGAAGACAAGCTCAACGTGGCGCTGCACAATTTCCTGATGCAATACCGCTACACCAATGCCAGCAACCAGGTCGATGCCACCAGCGCTGTCCACGCCGCCAATACCTTCGACAATCCCTATCCCGACACCCGTATGCTGGTCGATGCCATCCGGGCGCAAACGCCGCCCGAGCTTCAGTACCTGGTCGATGATGGCTTCAATCGAATTGTTCTCTACGACAACAAAGCCGTTTCCGCCACTTCCCAGAAGACCGCCGACGGCAAGTACAAGGTCACGCTGGAGGTTCAGGCTCGAAAGTTGCAAGCGGACGGCAATGGAGCGGAAACTCCAATGACCCTTGCCGACTACATTGAGATCGGCGTCTTTAGCGGCAAGAAGGATGAAGAGAAACCGCTCTATCTGAAGAAGGAAAAACTCACCGAGGAACACAAAACCTTCGTGATCACGGTCGATCAACAGCCAACCTTGGCCGGCATTGATCCCTACAACAAGCTGATCGACAGGAATGCAGACGACAACATGATTGACGTCACGAAGCAATGAAGTATCTGACTCGACTGAGTGGATTCATCCCGAACCTAAGAAGGTTGCATCCCAATGGCTTGTCGTGCCTAAAGAAATTGGTATTCCGAAGCATGGCGAGGAACTGGGACATGTACACGCCCGAGTCGCTTGTCTACACTGGAGGGCAGGAACATCTATGTCCTCCTCAACCACTGGAAAACACGCAGGCACCGGTACGACGAGTGCTCTACCCGCCGTCGCGGAGCCTTCATTTGCCGAACGGGCACGAACGTTGGTTTATCTGACGCGCGTAGGAAGCCTCTCGACGCTCTCTCGCAAGCAGCCGGGATTTCCCTTCGGATCGGTCATGCCGTATGCGCTGGACGAACAAGGGCGCCCAATTTTTCTCATTAGCACGATGGCGATGCATACGCAAAATTTGAAAGCGGACCCACACGCCAGCTTGCTCGTGACCCAAAATGACGCCGACAGCGATCCGCTCGGCTCTTCAAGAGTCACACTGGTCGGGAACGCTCTGCCAGTGCCGGAGTCGGAAGTAGCTGACGCCCGCAAGATCTACCTCACGAGCCATGCCAACAGCAAGTATTGGGTGGATTTTGAAGACTTCTCTTTTTATCGCCTGGGGGTGGTGGACGTTTACTACGTCGGAGGTTTCGGAGTGATGGGTTGGGTGCCTGCCTCCGAATATGTTAGCAGCCAGCCGGATCCTCTTGCGCCCTCGGTGAGCGAAATTATTCAGCATATGAATGCCGACCACAAAGACGCTCTGATATTGCTGGCCAAGCATTTTGCTAACATCGACTCCCAGGCAGCAACCATGACGGCAGTCGATCGCCTGGGGTTTCATGTGCGCCTACAAACTAACGACGGTGTGCGGGGTGCCCGCATTGCGTTCCCCCGAGAAGTGCGAGACTCAGCAACGATTCGCACCGTCATGGTCGAAATGGTTCGACAGGCGCGCGCACAGTCCGAGTGACTGACGACAACCGAATCCATTTGAACCACCTTCCGCCACACTGATGGGCTCAGTGACTGATGCGGTCCCCTGTTCCAGTTGGAGAAATACCGAATGTCTTCACCAGCTTCCCAAACGAGGAAACGCGCCATGGGCATCGACTTTGGGACCACGAACAGTTCAATCGCCTGTGCCGAGGGGCGGAGCGTATGTTTCGGAAAGTAATTTTTTCGAAGAGGACTGGCAGCATGCGTACTGGGGCAGCAACTATGCCCGTCTAACATCGGTGAAAAAGAAATATGATCCGACGGGGCTGTTCTTTGTACATAACGGCGTCGGCTCGGAAGAATCGAGCGGCGACGGTTTCACCAGGCGCTAAACCGGCGCAGCAGAGCAGAAAAATCTCGGAACGTAAGTTAACCATCGGACTGGATCTGGGAGATCGCAACAGTTGGTACTGCGTGCCGGAGGAATCTGGTGCGGTGGTTCTGGAACAGAAGCTGAGCACGACTCCCAAAGCCATGAAGGAAGTTTTCGGCGAAATGCCGTGCAGCCGGATCGCGCTGGAAACCGGAAGGCTGGCGACAGTGGTGACGGCTCGGCGGGAGAAAACCTTGCCCAACGGAAAAACAAAAGAACTTACTTGACTCCGACCGGCCTTCTCATGGAAGGCGATTTCACTCAAGACCCCCTCGCAGGGGTCAATGAATGATATCGGGGATGTTACGCCAATCGAGGTGCCATTCAGCGCGGTTCGCGATGAGTGCGCTGCTGTAAGGTGCGTACCAGGAGATACGTCAATGCTGAAGCGAACACGGCAGCAGTGAATGAAACCGCCAAGAATGCAGGCCACCACGCATCGGCTTTGGAAAAAACATCGAACTGAACGCCCGTACACAGAATGAAGACGGGGCCGAAAACGATCAGCGCGCTAATGGTTCGAGTTGCAAGCTCCCGTCTGGCTCGCGTCTTCAGGACTCTGACTTCGACCTGCCTAACGGTCTCAACCGCGATCCAAGCCCCGACTAAACCCGGAACAAAGTAAATTGCGACCCCCTCAAAAAATCCTCTCGCTCCAGCGAGCGGGGCATTCGCGAATTGAAGGTTTAATCCTTGTGATGCGACCAAAATAAGCACCATGGCCACTATTGAACAGAATCCGAAAGCGACCGGAGCTACTAGAGCACGAAATGCGTATGGCTGCAATCGAGGAATGGCAAGCGACAGTACGAAAGCGACTAATGACAGCAGGATAAAGGGAGCAGCGTAAATTATTTGCATGGTCGCTCGCGCAACAGCCTGTACTTGCGGGGCCGTCAAATGAGAAATAGTACACGCTGGACGACGCTTTAGCTGATAACTGATGTAACCGGGCGTTAGCACTCATTGATCCCAAGGCTCAGCGTAAACGTCTCACATGATGTTTTCCGGCAGGCAGCGGGCTGACCCAGATCACATGACGCGAGTCACCGACCATTGCCAAACATTTACCGAGCTTTACCAACTCTTTACGCATTTCCTCAGGCTGCGAGCCTAAGATTCACCTACGAGGAGACAATGCCATGAAGTGGACTTGGGTTTCTCGTTTATCATTTGTCGTTTTCGTTGTCCCCCTGCCGGTCCTTTCGCAAACTACTGTCGCGCCATCAAGCTGCCCTCTTGAGTTTGTGAATTTCAATACCTCGGGAGTCAGCGTTCGCGTGAAGAACATAAGCGGGAAGGAAATTGTCGGCCTCAGCTTTTACGCTGCCCTGTCGGATGCCACGGAGCATTGGAAATGGCTGCACTGGAACCTTGACGATACCAAGCCTCTGCGCGAGTTCGGCTGGAACAAGTCACTGAAACCGGACGCGACCAAGACTCTGTCGTGGGATCGTGCCGACCTCGACTTCGAACACAACGGCGGCGGGGCTTTTGTTCTGACCAGCGTTTTGTTCGGGGACGGGTCTGCCTGGGAAGAACCTGCGCATAGCGCTTCGTGCAAAATCGTGTGGCTCAACAATCACAAGAAGGCATTTGTAAAGCCGGTCGAATTGCCGCTACGCACGCCGTGAATTCCCTCGGCTTAACACTGCCAGACCAGAGTTCTGTCGCAGGCGGGACTTTGGTCGAACGGTGGCACATCGCACTAGAGGAGTGTCAGCACTGGCTTCACTTCGTGTCAATAAGTGCTATCGGGATATTTTCGCCAAAGGACCGGCGAGGCCAGCAAAGGCGTCTACGCGCCTACAACTCGGTGGCCCACAGGCGTGATTCACCAATAGGGGAAGATCGCACCATCGCGCTACCCTGCGTTGCCGGACCTGGTTTCTGACTCGTCAGCACAATTAAGTTGCGCATCCCGATGCAGAGGGCCACCTAAGTGCATCGGATGGGACTTGCACGCCGCCCAGGAGGGAGCGCATGACCAATCCAACGACACACCCAGCGGCTTACACAGATGAGGAGTTGAAGCAGGCTCTGGCTCGCGTGATCGGGCTGGCTCGTAGCGAAGTGCTGAATGACGCCGAAGTGGAGAAATTCTGGCAGCTCTACGAAGAGATTCTGCGGCGGCGTACGCCATCAGGAACCGCCGCGTAGTGCATAGACGGTACTCCGGGCAGGATTACTGGTTCAAACAAAAGCGCTTGGCCTAACATTTAAGTTAGGTTCGAGCAGAGACGAACCACCAGCCTGCCTCGATGCGGCGACCGTCATGAAAAAAAGACCGAATCGGTCACAAGGGTTAATGAGTGTAATCGAGATGTTACGTCAACGGTCCAAACCCCCATTGGATAGACGCCGTTCCGTTCTTCATCTCTTTGACCATAGAAACAAAAGTCCTAGCGCAGTCGGGGCAATCCAACCAAAGAAAAGTATCGGCGACATCACACTGAAAACTTTTGCGATTGTGGCAGGGTCTAGGGCACCCTTCGGCCAAAGGAATGAATAGCCAGTCCTACGAAGAAGGACCGACAAAGTCAGCCACAAAACGCCAAATGCTAGGAATAGATATGCTTTCACATTGGGCCGCCTTCATAAACCTTTGGGACAATCTAGCACTTGTCCCAATGCTGACGCTTTCAGGCCATAGCGCTCAGAACCCCTGCTCCGGGCATTTTGAGTGATATGGGGATGTTACGCCAGTTGACGTGCTAGTCTTCCAACATGAACCCAAGGCAGATCGTTATCCTCGTAGCTGCGCTGCTTTTCCTTTTGGGTTCCATTTCCCCCAAATCCATCATTGAGAAAGCTACTGGCAGGCCATTTGAGAATCAATGGTTGGCGCGGGTGTGCCTCGCCGCAGTTGGTATAGCGGTGATCTTGGCTTTGCGTGCGGTGCCATAGGGTACGCTGGGGGGAATCCATGAAAACCGCGTTCTTTCCTCTACTGATTTTCCTCTGCGCAAGCACGGGATGTGCCACGCGTGGAGGACTCTATCGAGTCCAGGTTCCCGGAGCAGCTTTCACCGCTCCAACCGTTCCTGCTGCCACTGTGAAGATCAAGCCGGCGCCCACATTCCTCACTTGGCCGACCATTTCCGTTGTGTTCGAGAACGGGGAGAAACTCAACGGAGGCCTGTTCCCCACGTCTATTAGTTCCGCTAGTTCCGCTCGAAAGGGCGTGCAATATTCCCAGTCTGCGTTGCCTCCGCATCCCAATTTGGCAGACGATTGGGACGCAATCTATGGCAAGGAATTCTTTCAGTCGCATTACGGGAATCCCAGGCCGCGCGGTGTGGGACCTTTTTACGATGGGCTTTTTTTCCAGGCCATTCTTACAGGGAGTCACGGAACCGTTCTGCAGATTGAAATCGGAGGTCAAAGCTATTGCACTCCGAATGAAGCGGATGCGAAAGATCCAATGGGCGAGACCTGCACCTGGCAATTCAACGGAACCGGCGTTGCAGCCGACAATAAAGGCAATGTCTACAAATATCTGGACCGCTATCTCATGGCCCACCCAGGCAAAACAAGCGATTGACCTGCCAGAATGGTTCCATTTCGGCGGACAAAACACTGTCAGGCTACAGCTATGGATGACTGTCGTTAACAGGCCTCTCTGACAATGTCGGCGGTGTCAAGCACTTTTCGAGCGTACTAGTCCGTGCACTCGGAAGAGCGCGCCATTTCGGTCTAGTTGAAGAACTGCCATACCAACCAAGGCTCGCTCGTAATCGTTTTCAGGTCAGGAACTCGGTCCGACCCATGCATCTCTTCGGTCACAACTTCGATCATGATTACTACTTCAGACTCCCCAGGGAAGGGGAGCGGGATGCCCAATCAATTACTCGGTGTTCGACTGCACACCATAGCCTGTTCCGGGCTTTCCCGCGTGCGAACCGAACTTAGTCAACTGCTCATAATTCCATCCCTTGCGCCACATCCAGTACAGGCAAACGGCGAGTTTCCGCGCCATCGCCACCTTGGCGATCTTCCGTCCCCGCCGCATCGCCAGGTGAAAGTACTTACTGCGCCATTCCGGCAGGCTGCGCACTGTGACCTGGGCCGCTTCCACCAGCAAGAAACGCAAGATCGAACTCCCCTGCTTGGTGATGTGTCCGAGCCGCCTGCGATTGCCGCTGGAGTCTTCCAACGGCACCAGTCCCAGATAGCTAGCCACCTGCTTGCCGCACTGAAACCGATCTGCTTCCCCGATGATCAGCACGAACGCCAACGCGGTCAGCGCACCCACTCCGGGATGAGTTCTTAACCGCTGTGCTGCCGGACACTTCTCTGCTTCTTGCTCGATCGCCTGAGTCAGTTCCGCGATCGTCGGGTTCAGTCGATCCAGTAACTCCAGCAGATCGCGTCGTCGCCGACTCGCCCAGGGACCCAACCGGAAGGACTCCAGTTGCTGCCGTCCGCGTTCCCGCCACAACCGCTTCTTGCAGCGCAGCCCTTCATTGAGAGCTAAGGCTTGTAGTTGATTCATGATCCGCGTGCGGGCCTGCACCATGCGATGCCGGTGCCACAGCAGTTGCCGCAGATCACGATTCTCCCAGCTCGGCACCCAGATCTGCGGGAAACGATCCTCCAGCAGCAACTGCAAAATCAGTCGTGCGTCCTGCCGATCGGTCTTCTGCTTGCGTACCCGCTTGGTGCAGATCGCTGCGGCATCCCCGATCCACAACTCAAACTGCAGCTCGCGCATCAAGCATTCGAACCAGCGTGCCTGCCCGCTGGCTTCCATTCCCACACGTACCTTCTTGCCCGCCAGAGCACGGTAGAAGTTCTCCGCCTCATCGCGATGCGCTAATCGCTTTTCCTGGAATTCTCCGGTGTCGGTATCCACCGAAGCAATTTGTTGAAACTCGGGGTGAAAATCTACTCCTATAATGATCATCACTCGGCTCCTTTCTCCCGAGCCGTTGGTTGGCCTTTAGCACCACCAACTTTACTCGGGCCTGGGAGCCGACATTGTCATGGAATCAATTACACTCAAAACCCCTTGGCCTTATGCCTGCGTGCTGTGCCTCGCTAGGCCCAGTTCACGATGGGAAGGTTTCCGGTCACGGCTGTCGCATCCTCTAAATGGATTCCACCTGCAAACTGCAGGCCTTCACAGATTCTGCCCGCCGATTTGGTGCAGGAGAGTGACGACTTCCTCGGCGCGTAAGTTGGGAAGCAGACGGACGGCGCCGCTTGCGCTGAAGCAAGCGCGTTTCACCTCGCGAATGCCAGCCTCGCGGCAGAAGTCCTGAAAGTCCAGCAACGACAGGAAGTGCAGATTGCGGGTGCGATACCAAGGGGTTGGCAGGGATGGCGTCATCGGCGTCCGGCCGTGCAACAAAACCTGCAGGCGGACGGACAGGTGCGCGAAGTTAGTGTAAGAGACAACCACTTCGCGGCCCACGCGAAACGCCTCACGAATAATCTCCAGCGGAAACATCAGTTCCTGAAGAGTGCCCAGCAGCAGAACATAATCGAACGCGCCGGGGCTGTATTGATCCAGACCTTCCGCAATATCGCCCTGATGCACGACCAAGCCGCGTTCCACACAGCGGGCAACCAGAACGGCATCCTTCTCGACTCCCTCACCCCTGATCTGTTTGCTCTGCACCAGCCGCTCCAGAAATGCTCCGTCCCCGGTGCCTAAGTCGAGCACGCTGGATTTCTTGGGAATCCAGTCCAGAACCGTCTCGTAGACATGGGGATTCATAGATCAGGAATTTTTCCGCCGGTATTCGTGGTCGAGATAATGTCCCATGATCCGCGCGAACGGAGGGTTTTCAATCAGGAAGGAATCGTGCCCATACGGGGTGTCCAGATTGATGTAGGTGACGGCCACGTTCCCGCGTTTGAGCAACCGCACCAACTCGCGCGACTGGGCAGGGGGATACAACCAGTCGGACTCGAAGGAAATCACCAGAAAACGCGCACGAATCCGGCGGACAATGTCGGCAACTTCGCCCTTGTCAAACAGATCGAAATCATCCAGCGCGCGTGTGAGGTAAAGGTAGGAGTTTGGGTCGAAACGCTTGACGAAGCTTTCGCCCTGATGTTCCAGATAGCTCTCGACGGTGAACATGGCTGCGTCATCCAGGCGGGAGAGGCTCGGCTGCTGTCGTTTGCGCCCGAACTTGTGTGTCATGGAGAAGGCGCTCAGATAGGTGACATGCCCCACCATGCGCGCCACCGCCAGGCCGTGGGCGGGCCGTCGACCTTCGTAGTAGTTGCCTTCGTTCCAATGGGGGTCGCTGCGAATCGCGCGGCGTCCGATTTCGTTGAACGCAATCTGCATGGCGCTATGCGAGGTGCAGGTCGCGAGTGGCACACAGACGCGAACCCGCTCCGGATATTCTGCCGCCCAGACCAGTGCCTGCATGCCGCCCATGGATCCACCGGTTACGCCAAACAATTGAGAGATTCCCAGCTGTTCGGTCAATCTCGTCTGGACCGCAACCATGTCGCGGATGGTGATCGAAGGAAAACTCATGCCGTAGGGTTTCCCCGTATCCGGACGCGAAGAAGCCGGACCCGTGGTGCCTGCGCAACCACCCAGCGCGTTGCTGCAAATTACAAAGAATTTGTCCGTGTCAATCGCCTTGCCCGGTCCCACGTGATAGTCCCACCAACCGGGGCGACCGGTGTTCGGATTCATGCCAGCAACGTGCGCATCGCCGGACAATGCATGGCAAACCAGAATGGCATTATCGCGAGCGGATGAGAGCGTCCCCAGAGTCTGGTAGGAAACTTCCAGCTGATCGAACCTGAAGCCCGATTCGGTGGTGAAACCCTCGACCCTGGCGGTCTGGGTGTCAGTCACGCCCAGAGGGGATCGATACGAGGAGATCTTCTGATCCTGAAGATCTCCCTGATCGATCTTGACGTCCGGCTTGATGTCCGGCACAGCCATCCTGGTCCCTACTTTTGCGAGGCGTGCAGCGCCTGGTCGAGATCGGCAATGATATCCCGCACGTCCTCGATCCCCACCGACAATCGGACATACTCAGGGCTCGTGCCGGTTTGCGACTGTTCCTCGGGCGTGAGTTGGGAGTGCGTGGTGGTGGCCGGGTGAATGATCAACGATTTCGCATCGCCAATGTTGGCCAGGTGGCTGAACAGCTTGACGCTGTTGATCAGTTTCTGGCCTGCCTCTTTTCCGCCCTTGATGCCAAAGCCGACGATTCCTCCCTGCCCGTCCGGCAGGTACTTCTTCACGTTGGCTTGATCGGGGTGATTCGGCAACCCGGGATAGTTGACCCAGACCGCGGCCGGGTGCTTCGCGAGAAACTCCGCCACGGCCTGAGCATTCCTCGAGTGCCGTTCCAGACGCAAGTGAAGCGTTTCCAGACCCAGCAGCGTTAAGAACGAGCCCCAAGGGCTCTGCGAACCTCCCGTGTCGCGCAGCCAGTGAGTGCGAACGTGGATGATGTAAGCGATGTTCCCGATCGGACGCAGGGCCTCCTCGAACACCATTCCGTGATAGGCGGGATCCGGAGCCGTGAATTCCGGCCACTTCTGGGGATCCTTAGCCCAGAGGAACTTACCGCTATCGACGATTGCGCCGCCAATATGAACTCCGTGGCCGCCGATGAACTTGGTGGTGGAATAGACGACGATATCGAATCCGTGTTCAATGGGCCGGAACAGCGCCGGCGTGAGCACAGTGTTGTCGATGATGGTGGGCAATCCGTGCTGGTGAGCGAGATCGGTGATGGCGCGGTAGTCGGGGACATCGTTCTTGGGGTTGCCCGGCGTCTCTAGGTAAACCGCGCGTGTGTTCTTGTCGACGAGTTTGTTGATCTGTTCCGGATGTGCCGGATCGAAGAAGCGAACTTCGATTCCGAGCTTTTGGAAAGTCTGCGAGAACAGAGTCCAGGTGCCGCCATAAAGGCTGTTGGCGGAGATAAAATTCTGGCCGGAGTGCACGATGGTCAACAGAGCAGCCGTGATCGCCGCCTGTCCACTGGCGAATGCGAGGGCGGCGGCGCCGCCGTCGAGCGCCGCCAGGCGCTTCTCGAGCACGTCGGTGGTGGGATTCATCAGGCGGGTGTAGATGTTGCCAAACTCACGTAGGGCAAACAGATTGGCAGCGTGCTCGGTGCTGTTGAATACATAGCTGGTCGTCGAGTAGATGGGCACGGCGCGGGCATTGGTCGCTGAATCCGGCGATTGGCCGGCATGCAGCGCCTGCGTGCCCAGCCGGTAGCTTGGTGTTTGGTCTGACATGCAGCGTCTCCTTACTTAATAAGTTTCTGGCTGAGCGATGGTTCTGAACAAAATCATTTGACCGCAGGCCGCTGAAAGGCTCGTACGAGGCTCCCCTCGCATGTCTGCACGCGAAAATCAGCCCGGTGTCTGTCAGCCGGCGTCCCCAAAGGAAAGTGGCTAGTTTACTAGAAACACAAGTTATTTACTAGACATGATGGCAGATCGCGAGGGGTGGCCTACTCCTCGCCGGGATCACACAACCAAAAATACTCGGTCTCCCTCGCATTGGGTGACGGGTAACGTGTCTCTGTTTCCAAACGAAACAGCCTTCCGTCCGCGAGATGAAGAAATGAGGCCGAACACGATGGATTCGCACACTTGGCAAGCATCGCGAGAGAATTCCCCGGTTCTGGTCGATGATCGTAATGGCGCCGCTCGGGCGGCACCGGAGACATCAATGCCAAAACCGACGCCGAACTGGCTCCCTCTAGTTATATTTATGTTTCTGGCAAGAGACGCCGCAACTCAAGATCCGACCCGGCTGCGGCGCATCAACTGTGGCAGAAGGATCAGAATCAATCCATAGAATAGAAGCGAAACGACCAGTGACGCGGCATTGCCGAAGCGCAAGTCTTCAAACAGCAGCTTGAGCGTGCCGAAGCCGACCGCAGCGTATGCAACCCAGCCGAGTTCAACGTGCTTCCAGCGCGAGCCTAGAAATCCGAGAGAGAGAGCCAGGGCGCAGTTCAGGATGGTCCTGACTACGGAAAGTCGCGAAGCGTTCAATTCCAGGCGACCCGCAGCCAGCGACGCAATTGCCACCACGGCCAGAGCCGCCGCCGTAAAACCGACGAGGGCTGCAGGAAGTACCCAAAGCAGCCGCCGTTTCGATTGATCCTGCACGGTCCGTGCGCCGATGAGATAGCAGAGAGCAGCCGAGGCGCCCACGATCCAAACACCCCAATCGGGCGCCGCTGGCACGGTTCCGGCCAGCGCACTGGCAACCCAATTCGGGAGCGATGAAGCAGCGGCCGCAGCGGCCAGATAGAACGAGGTGTGCAGGCCGAGGCTCAGTTTGCCGGTCCGCGCATATACGAAAGCCGCGGCCATGGCGGCCACACACAAGAATGGCACTCGCAGATTCGCAGATAGCAGTACATAGCTCCCGGCCAAAAGAAGTACAGCCGCGTAAGTGGCGAAGACTCTCCGATCGCGGGCGTAAGCTTCGTCGGTGAATCGCGACAGCGTTCCCCAGTAGCAGACCGCTGCCAGCAACAGCGAAATTATTCCCAGCGCAGGGGCAGCCGAGCCGTGGCTGGCGCGCATCGTGCCAAAGGCCGCCAGCAGAAACGCGAGTACACCCTGCCCAATCTCAAAGATAGTGATCCGGTGGCGCAGTGCGAGACTGCGAATTCCGACACTGCCACCGTAGATCGCAAACAAAATTGCGCACAGCAGGGTTACGGTCGCGGCAGAAGCGGGTCGATATCCCTCGGGCAATCCGTCGGCAGAGGTCATCACATACACCAGCAACCACACCGCGAAATCGGAGGCAAGTGCCGGCACGGCTCGCAAGCTGAGCCGGTGCTCCAGACAGGCGGCGATTTCTGTAGCCAAAGCCACTGCCAGCAAAGCGGCCGTGAGAGGCACGAGTTCGCGGGTTGCAATGATAAGTGCCAGGGCCGTGATGACCGTTGCCAGCGTTGCCACCCACGGAATCAGCTGCAGATTGTGCCGCCATGACAGCGCCAGGGCCAGCACGACGAAAGCGACAAGCACGGCTGCGGTGAAGGCGGGAGTCAGCACTTGGAATCGAACCGTCGATTCCCATAACAACGGGGAGAGGATGAGCGCGGAAGTGACGCCGTACGTGACGCTAGCGAAGCTGTTGGCAGCGTGAGTGCGGACAGCGTAAACCATCCACAACCCGGCGTAAACGATGGCCGCGACCAGTATGGGGAGTTTTGCGATGACGCCGGATTCGGCGATGGCGCGGAGCAGGTAGGCTCCGGCAATTCCCAGGACCGCCTTGCCCAGTACCGGCACAGCCCCACCCGCCATTTCGGCCGGTGAAGACCCTAGCCAGATGGCCGGAGGACGCGGTTTCTGCGGGGCAAAGGTAGACAATTCTGGAGCGCCAGGATGGGATCTGCCCGGTTCGCCTTCCAGTACGGCGACCCGGCGTTCCAGTTCCTGGACTCGTTCGTTTAGCCGTTCCACATCCGATGCGACGCCGTCGACAGCTTGCGCCATACGCTACTCCGCATCTGCCCCAGTGGAGGGGGCTAGCTGGTTCCGTGCGCCGGAGTTGCACCGGAGGCGGGAACGGAGCCCGCATCCGGCCACGGCGGGAGGAGTTTTACCAAGACCCAGAGGATTGGAAAAGGAAGAAGCATGAGCGCGATCGCGGTCAGCAGTCCTTCCCGCGTGGCAAAGGCCATCTTATAAGTGGTGTAGCCGAGGAAACTCTTGGAGAAAAGCTGCCCGCCAATCACGACGTTCCAGCGCATCGCGAAAATGCCGATGACGGTCAGGCATCCGGCCAGCGTGTAGATGCGTTTGCGGAGCGTGCCGGTCAGACTCACGACTTGAGTGAGACCCAGCAGCAGGATGGGGGTCACCGTGCCGAGCAGAATCTGGATGATGACCTGCGACACCCACAAACGCGTATGCACCATGAAGTCGAGGCTGCGGAAGGATTCGTCCGCTTCATAAATGCGCTGCAGCAGGTCAAGCATTTCCAGGCTGAAGTCGATGACGAAGACATAGAACAGATATTGCGCAATCGTATCCAGACAGCGAATGTCGATTTCTTTTCTCCGCAGGCGCGTGGTCACCATGTAAAGCAACATCACGGCCGCGATGCCCGAGACCATGGCCGAAAAGATGAAAACGATCGGCATTAGCGGCGACGACCACCAGGGGTTGGCCTTCACCGATCCGAAGATGAAGCCGACATATCCGTGCAGCAGAAAGGCAGACGGGATTCCGATCACGGTAATGAAGTAGCCCAATCGTTCATCGATGTGCAGTGAGCGTTCGCTGATGTTGCTGGAGCCCAGGGTGAGCACTCGGTAAATCAGGCGTGTGACGCCGGTGGTGGTCTGGGATTTCACGACAATGTCGCGGCGGTAATCGAGCCAGATTTCCAGCAACAGAACCGCCATCAAGTACCAGAGATAGACGAATCCGAACATGGCCATGGCGGAAGACCGGTGCGGCGTCAGGTACATTTCCAGAGAGCGTTCAGGATGTCCCAGGTGCAGTTGCAGGGGCAAGGGAGCGACCAGCAAAAACGCCAGCGCCGTGAGCAGGGCGAGGCGGTAGGTTGGCTTCACGGCTTCCACGCGGAACACGCGTTCCAGCGATGCGAGGATGAACGCGCCGGCCACCAGTCCCGTGATGAAGGGATACAGAACGATGAGCACGCTCCACTGGAGCTCCACTTCGTTCGGATACATGAAGCCTTCGACGGGGATTTGCACGTGCCTCCTTCTTCATTTCTCGAGCCGGCCCCGGACGAATGCGTCCGGGGCTACATCTTCCTATCGCACGGAACTTATCGAACCGAACCATCCATGCCGTTGTAAAAAACCTTTGCCCCAGTCGCCATGTGGGGTTTTAGAACTTGCACCGTATGAGTCCGCAAGAACTCATGAATCGGGTCTTTGGGGTTCTTCAGGTCGGCGAGCTGGCGGGCGCCGGTGGGGCAGACCTCGCAGCAGGCCGTCGTCAGGCCCTTGGTGATGCGGTGGTAGCAGAGCGTGCATTTCTCCGCGGTACTGGTTTTGGGATTGATGAAGCGGCAGCCGTACGGACACGCCTGCACACAATAACGGCAGCCCAGGCAATAACTCTTATCGACTAGCACCACTCCATCGGGCGAGACAAAGGTCGCCCCGACCGGACAAACCTGGGTGCACGGAGAATCCGCGCAATGATTGCACAACTTGGGCACGAAGAAATTCTTGCCGCCGATTTCATTGGGCGGGAAGCCCTGCTTACCCCCATCCGGCGAGGTCACGTCGGGGCGTTCAATCTTCCAGTCGGCGACGTGATAGCGCTCAATCCAAGTACGGTAATAGCCTTCGGGGACGTCGTTCTCTTCCGCGCAGGCTCGGACACAACTGCCGCACCCGATGCACTTGGGGATGTCGATGAGCATGCTCCACCAGTGCTCGGTCATCTTGTAGTTGGGCGCGGCTTCCGGCGTGCCCGCCTGGACGTATTTCCAGGCGACGGCGGCGGCCGGCAACAAGATCAGTAAGCGACGGCGGGTGATGTCCATTATTTCTTGCCCTCCGTCGCCGGTTTCGTTTCCGCTGCGGTTTCAATCTTGGGCCGGTGAGGCTGATGGCAGGTATCGCAGGCCAAACCTCCCGAGTGCTCCGCTGTCGCGACCTGCGGGAAGCCCTTGGGCTTGGCGCTGTTGGCTTCGTGGCAGCGGGTGCAGACGACGGCGGTGTCGAGCTTCGGAGGCTTCAGCGATGCCGGATCGTCGGCATGTTTGGCCTGGGCGCCGTGGCAGGCTTCGCAAGGAACGACCACATGCTTGCCCTGTTTCTTCTGCTCGACCACGTCGGTGTGGCAAACCTCGCACGTATCGTGGCCGGCAAAGGCCACGGGCCGGGCCGCGATTTCGGCGATGGCGTCGCCTCGATAGTGTCCATACTGCCCAAAACTGTGAGGAACGACGAGGGCGCGCAGCGTGACGAAGGCAATCAGTGCGATCGCTATGACGGCTGCGAGCCGGACGAGGTGTTCGATGTCCTTGAACAATTTATGCGCCCCACTCCGGGCGCGAGTCGCGCAACGTTATTGCGCAATGCTCTTGGATACCTAGAAATTGTCGCGGGAACGATGATTGAGGTCACAGGAATCTGTGACGGCGGTCACGACGCACCATCGCTGAGGTCAGACGCGAAGCGGCCACAGGAGCAGGGAAACAATCAACAGGCGCCTATCTTAGGAGCGAAATGCAACTTCAGGTGGGCCGACGCTGGGTCCCGAATTAAATGTTGGTAGAAGGCGGCAATGACACTTAGATCCCGCCTGGATCAGCGAGTTGCCTGATGGCCGTGGAAAAGACGCTAAGCTTGGAAGGCAAAAAACGCTTTCCACTTTTCCACCGCCACGACGACGGAAGTTAGAAAAGAGTTCTACCAAGGTCTGCTGAGGAGAGAAGAAGACGAGAGGAACAGCCCAATGGCGTGCCGGAAAGCCTGGTGGCGAAAATGCGTCCCTGGTGACCGAGGGATTTATAAGGACCGGCACGCGCGTATCATCATCGAGTGCCCCGAGACCATTCTCCACTTAGAGGCCGGATACATTTACGCAGACTGTCCCTTCGTCAACTTCAACCCTCTTGCAGTCCCGCGGCGGACCATACATTTTCGACAGTTGTGCTGCTTGGCGATCACCCAATAAGGGGATGTGACCCAAGTCACTGACATGACGTTCTCATCTGTGCAGCATTACTGTGTCTCGAATAAGTCTCGCTTCCCAGAAGATCGGCTATGCACGGAGGTGCAGCATGCACCGGCAAGAGCAATGGTCAATGCTACTTCTGGGCCTGGTTCTTCTCCTGGCTGGTCTCTTGCCGGCAGCTCAGAAGCAAGATAAGACGATCGTTCCGGCACGTAAGACTGTCGAAGGAGCGAACATCTTTCGGGACCACTGCGCCGCGTGCCATGGAGTTGACGGACGAGGGCACGGGCCGGCATCAGTTGCCCTAAAGCATCCTGTCCCAGACTTGACCTTAATTTCGCAAAGAAGTGGCGGGAAGTTCCCCTACCACCGGGTAAAAGGCATCATCGAAGGCAGCGAACCTGGACTGCCCGCTCATGGCGATCGAGAGATGCCGATCTGGGGACCAATCTTCCATGAGGTCGAATCCGATCAAGACTGGGGAGAAGTAAGGTTGGAAGCAATCACCCAGCACATGGAGTCAATTCAGCAAAAATAGGTGCGATCTTGATCGTGGTAAACCAGCCATGACCGCCGTTAGAAGAGAATTGGCCAACTCCGGTCAATGCGCTTCCGACGCTACTGCACCGCGTTCAGCTTCTGGTAGAGCCACATCGCCGCGAGCACCAGCAGAAATACCCCAGACCCGATGCTGAACACGCGCAGCGGGATGGTAAGCCGGTTGAGCTTGGCCAACAGTTCCGTCTGCTCCTCGTGCATGTGCGAACTCGCGTCATCCAGAAACAACTGGTCATCCCTGTGCATGGTGAGTGTGCTCCTGTAGATCAGGAGGAGGATCAGACCAATTGCGAAAACTCCGAAGATCACCGCCACCACGGTTAGCGTCATGAGCCACCTCGGCCCGATTCCAACCCAAGTGCAGGCGGCTTCCCCACTTCCTTGGGGTTCGGAAACTCGCTTGAGAACTAGAAGCCCGGCCCCTTCACCGCCGGTCAGGGACACCAGCGCTGCTCAGTGCGGACATTTGCGGTTTGGTCCTCACTGCTTGTCGTAAACAGCATCCGCGTGGAATTCCTTGCCGTCCACAGTCTTCCCTTTTAGCTTGACCGTTGAAACCTTCCCGTCCTTTGAAACCTCTGCTTCGGCTTTCGCGACCTCTTTCCCGCCCTTTTTCTCAGTCGCTTCAGCTTTGTTGGTTCCAACGAGGCTGATGGCGATGGTGTCGGCTCCTGCGGGCGCTCCCGTGCCCGTAATGGGGTAATCCTTCCCGTCGTACTTCACAGTGAAGCTGTACGAAAATGGTTTGCCATCAGCAGCGACTCCATCGAGGGTATACTTTACTCCGTCACCTTGCGCGACGATTGTCCTCGTCTGACTCTTGGGTGCAGGTCCGGGTTCGAATGTTGATTTTGCGAGATTAAGTTTCCACGTGCCCACGAACGGATTGTCTTGGGCAAATAGTGGGCCAGAAGAGAGGACAAGAAGCGAGAGCACGAAAAGAACGCGTTTCATTCTGATTCTCCTTTGAAGTTTCGCCTCGGCTCTACCGCCGCTTGGCTTCGGCGGTCGCGAATTATAGTGATCCCCACCTTTCAAATCAAGCTCTGATTCTTGCTACGTCGACACCGTGGGAATCTCACACTGGACGTGTGACTAACGGAGGTTAGCAGCTCGCCCAAGGGCGTCGTTCCGATCATTAAGCCTCTGAGGCTCTTGCTTGACGCGATCAAGCCACATAGTTGTAGGTCCCGCCACTATCGGTCGTCCCATAGAACTTTTCGTTCGTGGCTTGCACCAATCCCGCATTCGGGAAAGCGCCATCCGTGGAACTGAAACTGTGCAGCGTGGTCAGCCTGCCCGAAGGCGTGATTTTGAAAACCGT
>Ga0181532_10000637_pt1 | contig 35438 bp, 25 predicted proteins | sample PEATcosm2014_Bin_33_FD_119768 | JGI IMG/M metagenome (GOLD analysis project Ga0181532, IMG submission 119768) | Peatland microbial communities from MTU Mesocosm Facility, Houghton, MI, USA - PEATcosm2014_Bin11_30_metaG | ecosystem: Environmental > Terrestrial > Soil > Wetlands > Peat | place...
AGAAGTCGGCATAAGGGCTCAATGAACTGCCCGCACTGCTTGAGGTCGATGGGCAGCTTGCTGAGCTTCTGATGAAAAATCCGCACATCGTTCTCGGCGGGCCGCTCCACCGGTTCCAAACGAAACCCGTCGAACCAGACTTTGCCTGAGCTGTTTTCAAAGCCGACCAGGATAATGTCCACGTCCTCGGGCGTAGGGGCCTCGAAGGTCACTTCCTCTTCTTCCCAGGGCGACGTGCCGGACCTCGGCCTGCTTCTACCCAATAAACCTTCGCGTGAGTCAATTAAAATCCGCCCGCCTGACTCGCCACTTCCCGTCGCGGACAGTCCTTCGGTCTTGATCCAGACTCGCGCCCGCCAGAGGGTTCCCACCGGAAGCACAACCCACTGACTCAGCGAGTAGCGGGCCGGAGCGCGGGCTTCCATCTCGAGCGACTGCTTTCCCTCTTTCTTCTCCGCGGAGTCCGTGCGCACTTCCACGCTTTTTCTGTCTTGTGCGGGTGAATCTACTGTCCAACCTCTCAGCGGCTCTGCAGCTTCAAAGCCTGGATTCTGAAGCTGCGGCGGCGCGCTCAACGCCATTAGTAAGAAAACACCTGGTAGCATGATATTCATACTCCTTATGCCGCACACTGTCTCAGAGGATTCACCACAAGGATCACACCGCGGCAAAGCCGCAACCAAAACCAACTTCTCCGTGTCCTTTGTGACTTCGAAGTCTAAATACTAAGCGCACTGAGGATCTCTGTGAGCTCTGTGTTCAGTCTTTCGAAACACAGAGACCACGGAGAAGACATCTTCGCAAAATAACAACGTCCCGCGAACTAGTGCTACAGAGTCTTTATGGCTTGCGGGCTGAGGGGCAAACCGTCTTCCTACCCAGCCAGCAGGCCCTGGTCGACCATGTACCGCCGCACCTTGGCGCGCTCCGGACTGTCAAAAGCGCGAAACGGCTCAGCCATGCAATCATCCGAAATACCCAAAAGTGAGACCGCGCACTTCAGCCCTTTTAGATAACTTGACTTGTAGCGCCCGACTCGATAGATCGTGGTGGAAATACGCATGACTCTGCCGTGCAAGACGCGAACCTGCTCGAAGTCCCTCGCCACGGCCGCCTCGTACAGGCGCACGTAGAGTTGCGGGCAGAAATTGGACCCGCCGCACATCCCACCGTGTGCGCCCAGCAGGACCGCCTCCGCCAGCAGTTCTTCGGGCCCTACCAGGAGCATAAAGTCCGGCCGCCCCTTCAGAAGCTCGACCACGGAATGAAAGTAGGTCATGTTGCCCCCGCTGTCCTTAAGCCCTATCACGTTGGGAATTGCCGCAGCTCGAAGCACGGTCGAAGGCTCAAAAGTGTGACCGGTATTTGTGGGGGCGTTATACAAAAGCAGGGGCAGAGGTACTTCCGCGGCAAGGTGCTCGACAAAATTCAGCAATTCCACCTGGCTGGCAGGAAAGTAATAGGGCGCCGACGCCACCACCGCCTGAGCACCGAATTTCCGTGCCGCGGTGGCCAAGCTCACCGCTTCCACAAAGGCAGTGTCCGTGATACCCACAATCACCGGCAGCCGCGCGGCAACTTGCTTGCAAGTGCGCTCGATGAGTTCGGCGCGCAGCCGGTAACTCAACCCCGGAGCTTCCCCGGTTGTTCCCAGGATAAACAGGCCATGAACGCCGCCCGCGATCAGGTGTTCGACCAAACGCTCAAGGCCGGCGTGGTCAAGCTCATCGCGGCCTCGGAGCGGCGTAATCATGGCCGTGATCACTCCACGCAGAGGCTTCTGAAGTTCCATCGAGTCTGTCCTCCGAGCTTACTCCTCATGCTGTCATCCTGAGAGCGAAGGATCTCGGCAGTCCCGGCAGGCCGTCAAGCCAAGTACAACTGCCGAGATCCTTCGCGGAGTTTATCCTGAGCGAACTGCGGAGATTCTTCGGCTCAGAATGACAAGCGAAGGACTCAGGATGACACCGGCTACAACTTGTCACGTAGCAGGACACTCAGTTGTAATCGCAAATACCGCGAGCGCGGGCTGCCCAGGCTCCAGTTTACATTGCAGGCTCTCCACTTTCCCCGCCTCCACAGGCAAACTCCAGAGCAGGACCTGATACTGCTCGCGCACGACATCTTTCACGTACTCGAGTGCGCGCTGCGCCTCGGTCGCCACAGGGTCGATGCGTGTCGCCGCATAAATACGGTTCGCCTGCGCGACCTCGATCCCGTTCCGGACCGGCGTCTCGCGTTGCCCTCCGCCGCTGTATCGCACCCGGTAGGTTGCCACTCGTTCGCCGCGTTTTCCGACCGCCGGATAACCGGCGGGAAACGTCACCTGCCCCAGAATGTGCAGTCGCGTGCATTCGCGGTTGAGCGGGATCGTGGCCTCGGGCACATCCTGCGTCAGCACGATCGGCCGTGCGGCGCCATTGATGACCGGAAAGCGAAACGGAACGCCACCGATTGCCAGCTCAGAGCCTTCCCACAACACGAACTTTTCCCCCATTCGCTTCCACTGGTCGTCCGCCATGGGCGCTTGGCGCCAGAACTGCGCCAAAGCGGTTTCGAAGCTTGTCCAGGCTTTCATGCCCTCCGAGCTTTCGGCCAGCGCCTGAAGGTCCAGCGGTTGGAAGGAGCTCTTCCGCGACCACGGCGTCCACTTTAGAGGGACAACAAGAGGCCTTGTGGCTGCGGGTTCGGCGGCATGGCGGCGCTCTGCGAATAGGCGCGATAACTCAAGGTACGGAACATCGCGCGGCTCCCGGCTTTCAGTGACAATGCCCGACTCCAGGATTCCGTCCCGCATCTCCCAATCGATTCGGCTGTACTGCCGCAGGTCCTGCCAACTCCAGAAAACGTGGCCGGCGAGTTGCCGCGAATCGACGAGGTCAAGCAGCCGGTCGACGCTGCCCTGCATAACCACCTGCGATTGACCGATCGCTTTGCCACCCCACTCCGTAAAGGTCAGCGGACGAGCAGGGCCGTCGAAATCGGCTTCTTTTTTGAAGTCCTCGACGTCGTAGGTGTAAGGATGCTGATCGAAGAAGTCCATTCCGGCTGCTTCGAAAATAGGCTTCGCCTTCTCCTTGGGCATGCTGTTGGCCGCAGAAACGAAGCGTCCGATGGGGTCGAGCCGATTGCAGCGCGCTTTGCCCTCGCGCAGGTATTCCACCGTGTATTCGCATTCATTGGCGAGCAGCCAGGCAAATACCGACGGCGAGTTCCAATCGCGCTGCACGACTTTTTCCATGGTCCGGTAGCCCAATTCGATCATCGAGCGCGGCATCTTTGAAAAATCCATTCCCCAGTAGCCGGGCTCCTCGCTCACCAGCAAGCCCAACTCGTCCGCCAATTCCACCATGTGACGGTGGTGTGGGTAATGGACCTGGCGGATGAAATTCGCGCCCAGGGCCTTGATCATCCGCATGTCCTGCTCCATCTGGCGGTGAGTGAGGGTGAAACCCTGCTCTTTCCACATGTCGTGCCGGCAGACTCCCTTGAGCACCAGCCGCCGGCCGTTGAGAAGAAAATCCGGCCCGCGCGCCGTGACCTCCCGCAATCCCGTCCGGCAACTCCAACGGTCCATACCATGATCGCTTTTCAAGATGGCACGCAATTCGTAGAGATTCGGCTCTTCAGGCGACCACAACACCGGCGCTACCACTTCAAACTCCAATTCAACGGAGCTTGCACCAGACGGGATCGAGACATCCTTTTCCGCTCGCCCCACTTCCGACCCCAAGCGCAGCAGAGCCACCTCAACGTGGGCTGGGGTCTCTGTGGATGATGACACCATCACTTGCACTTTGCAGGACGCCTTGGCATAACCCGGCTCGAGCTTGTAACCGAAACGCACATTGTCCACGAAAGCTGCCGGTCGCACTTCAGCGTAAACGTCCCGGATGATTCCGCCGTAAGCTTCCCATCCCGGATTCACGCCCAACGCCAGTTCGTCAGTGCCGGCGCCCCCTGGCTCCGGCCTAAGGTCAGAGATCGCCACTTCCACGATGTTGACGCCCTTCCTGGCCTGCGGCGTGAACTCAAACTCGAAGGGTACGTAGGGTCCCATGACGCCGATTTCCGCGCCATTCACGAACGCCCGGCCGAAATAGGTGATGGCATCGAAGTGCAGAATTGCCCGCTCGTGCGTGGAAAGTTCAGGCAGCAGGAACTCTCGTTTCAGCCGGTAGTTCCCCGACGGGCGCAGCGAGGAGGGCACTTGCACGAGATCATACAACTCTCCGTCGATCCGGCGCTCCCATTGCCCGTTCAAATCGACGCGTGCCCGTGCTCCCGGTGAAGGCGTGTCCCCATTCGTCTCGGAGCCGTGCAGCGCCAGCGATGCGGCCGGCAAAACCACGCATCCGCCCAACGTAGCCACAAATTTCCGGCGATTCACCATATTCGATCTACCCCACTCCGGTTAGAAAAACTTGATATTGAGCGCAACGAACAGCGCCAATACTATCACCGCATAAAACACGGGCGTGCGAAACCACGGCGCCGGCTCCTTCTGCTTCATCGCTCGCGAATAAACCAGGCCTTTAAGCTTTTCCGCTTGCGGCGCTTCGGTCACAAAGCTAAGAACAACCGTCACCACCAAGCCTGCGGCAAGCCCCCACACAGCCGTCCAGATATTCGACGCCATCGGGGAGGTAAACCTCAGCACGCCCAGCCGGTAGAGCACGTACTCCAGGGCCGCCCCGGAAAGTCCCGCAGCCATTCCGTAGAACCCAGCCGTAGCGGAGGGGCGCTTCCAGAACATGCCGAGGAAGAAAACAGTGAAAAACGGCGAGATGAACAAAATCCCGATGAGTTGCATGTAGTCCATCAGGTTATTGAAATAAAGTACGATGTACGACGATGCGCAAGCAAAGCAGGCGCCGACCACCGTGGCCATTTTCCCTACTCTGAGATAGTGCCGGTCGGGGCGGTTCTTGACGAAGTAGGTCTGGTAAATATCATAAGTGAAGACCGTGTTGAAGGCCGTAATGTTGCCGGCCATTCCGGACATGAAGCTGGCCAGAAGCGCCGTCAGACCCAACCCCAGCATGCCGCTGTGATAGTAGCGTCCCATGAGTGTCGGCAAAGCCAGGTTGTAATCGTGCTTGACGATCGAAGGAGCTACAGCCAGGGCAAGCATCCCCTGCACCGTGACAATGGCCGGAAACAGCATTTTCGGAACGGCCGCCACGAGCGGCGTCTTTCTCGCCGACGCCAAATCCTTGGCCGCCAGGGCACGCTGCACCAGCAGGAAGTCGGTACACCAGTACGCCGGCGACGCGCACAGTCCGAGGCCCACCACCATCACCCACCAGGGTACGCCCAGCGGATCTCCTGGGCTGCCCATCCCCTTCCAAGTGTGCAGGTATTGCTCCGGCAACTTGGCCACCAATCCGCGCCAGCCGCCTACCTCGTGCAGCCCCAGGAAGGTCAGAGGGAGGAACCCGATGACAATCAGGAAGAACTGAAGGAACTCGTTGTAAATCGAGGACGAGAGGCCGCCCCAAAAAACAAAGACCAGCACCACCCCGCTGGCCAGCAGCACGCTGGCGGTGAACGGCCAGCCCAGCATGCTGCGAAAAACCACCGCAAAGGCGAACATATCAATTCCCGACATGAGCACGGTGACGATGGCGAAGCTGAAAGCGTTGAGGATGTGGGCGCGGTGGTCATAGCGCATGCGCAAATACTCAGGAACGCTGCGCAGCCCGTTCGTGTAGTAGTAGCGGACCATGAACAAGCCGAGGAAGACCATGGCCGGGATGGCGCCGATCCAATACCAGTTGTTGGTTCTCATGCCATACTTCGCGCCGTTGGCGGTATGGCCCATCACCTCCAGGGCTCCCAGGTTTGCCGACATGAAAGCGATGCCCGTGATCCAGTGCGAAAAGGAGCGTTTCGACAAGAGGAAATCCGCCGAGGTCTTCATCTTATCTTTGAGCCAATAGCCCACACCGAGCACTACCGCGAAGTAAGTGATGATAATGGCGAAATCGAGCCAACCCAGCTTCATGAGCATAGGAGGTCCTAGTCGAGCAGGCTGCGGAAAAACTCTTGAACACTGTCATTCTGAGCGCAGCGAAGAATCCCGGCAGTTGTAATTTCACCGAACCACGGGGATCCTTCGTCGCCTGCGACTCCTCAGGATGACATTCCCAAGGGCTCTTCAGCAGCCTGCCGTTGGCCGCCGCGGCGCAGGCGACGCCCGCGACCCTGTGCTGCGCCGTGCCGTGTCGCCAGCTACTTAGCCTGCCGGAAATGCCAATCCGGCTCGAAAAGAAACATGCGCCCGGTTTCGACGTACGGGTGCTTCTTCACCTCTTCCAGGTTCAGTTCAGCGCCCAGCCCTGGAGACGTGGGAAGCTCCAGGTAACCGTCGACCAGCTTGGGCGTCCAGGTGAGCAGATCTTTCTCCCACGGCTCATTGAACTGGTCGAAGTATTCCTGCATATAGAAGTTGGGAGTACAGGCATCGATCTGGAGATTAGCCAGCGTGCAAATGGGCCCCTGCGCGCTGTGCGGAAGAATCACGCCGTAGTGCGCGTCCACCATGTCGGCTATCTTGCGGGTGGCAAGGATTCCGCCCACGTGCAGCGGTTCAAGCGTAATCACATTGATAGCGTCCTCGCGAAGCAATTCCGCAAACTGCTGCTTGGAAACGAGACTTTCGCCCGTTCCTACGGGCACGTTGATGTGGCGCGCCACCTCGATGCTGGCATGGATATTTCCGTGCGCAACCGGGTCTTCGTACCAGGCTGGGGCGGACGCCTCGAGGCGCTTGCCCACGCTGATCGCTGTTTCCACGCTGAATCGGGAGTGAGCCTCGACGGCCAAATCGACGCTCGGACCCACCGCCTCACGAACTGCATTGACAATGTCAATCGACAGGTCCAACTCAGACGGCAGCGGTTTCCTCCACTCCGCGCCGAAGGGATCGAACTTCATCGCCGTGTAACCTAATTCGACCACCCGCTTGGCCGCTTTCGCGAACTCCTCAGGCCTGCGCGGACAGCGATACCAGCCGTTGGCGTAGGCGCGAATCTTGTCATGATAGCGCCCGCCCAGCAGGTTGTAGATCGGCTGGCCCAGGGCCTTCCCGATAATATCCCAGCACGCGATCTCGATAGCCGAGGCCGCGCACATCACAATCTGGCCGCCGTCGGAATAGATGTCCCGAACGAAACGCTGCAGCAACATCTCAATCTGAAACACCTCGAGCCCCAGAACCTGCCCCTTCAGTTCGTGAATGGCTGTCTCGATCGTCCGCGACAAGTGACCCAGGGTGCCTTCTCCAATCCCCTGTATGCCCTCATCGGTCTCTACTTGTACAAACAACCAGTTCTTCCAAGGGTTGCCGACAAGATAGGTTTTGATATCTTTGATTTTCATGAACCTCTCCAGTTCACAGCTAGCGCCCACTATTCGTGGAGTTTATCCTGTTTTGCAGAATGGCGCACACACAAAAAGGGATGCGCGAAGCGCCTTGGAGTGCGGTAAAGTGTGCAGGATACAAAGATGGCAGCTTCTTTACGGAGGCCCACATGAGCGAATTTGCCGGAAAAGTCATCGTGATCACCGGCGGGGGATCCGGCATCGGTTACGGCACCGCCTTACTCTTTTCGCGTGAGAAGTCGCGTGTGGCCGTGCTGGACTGGAACGACTCGAACTCACAGGAAACATCGAATCAGATCCAGGCGGCAGGAGGCGAAGGCCTTTTCATTAAGGCTGACGTCAGCAAAGCAGCGGAAGTCCAATCCGCCGTCAAGTCGATTGTGGAACGCTGGGGAAGAATTGATATCCTATTCGCCAACGCCGCCGTTCAGATTAACAAACCCCTGGATGAAACCAGCGACGCGGACTGGGACCAGACCATCAACGTGAATCTGAAGGGCGCGTTCCTTTGCTGCAAGCATGTCATCCCCGTGATGCGTGAACAGAAGCAGGGCTGCATCGTGATCTGTTCTTCCGGTCACGCTTTTCAGACTTACCCGAACTACACCGCCTACGCCGCCACCAAGGGAGGCCTGCTGGCCTTCATGCGCGCCGCCGCACTGGACTGCGCCCCCTACGGAATCCGCGTCAACTGCATCATTCCAGGCGCCACCGATTCGCCGCTCCTGCGTTATCACCTGCGCAACTGCCCCGAGGACGAACCGCGGATCCTCTCGAGCATTCCGTTGCACCGTTTTGCCACCCCCGAGGACATTGCCAAAGGGGTCCGCTTTCTCGCCTCCAGCGATGCTTCCTACATCACTGGAACCTGGCTTGCCGTCGATGGCGGACTGCTCGCACAGGGCTGATGAGCGCGCGTTATTCCTGAAATGCGATTCTTTCTACTACGGCGATAATCTCGCGAGCTGTGAACTCTCGTCACGTACCATTGAGCGCCTCGTTACCTTCCAGGCTTTTTCGGAATATACTGAACGGCGTCGATGCCTTCGAAGTCCGAATCCTGAGTCCACACGGTCGCTTCGTAAAGACGGGCAGTGGCAAGAATGATGCTATCGGCCATAGGCATTTCATGCTCAAGACTGATCTTTGCCGCCAAAATGGATATCGTTGCGGTCAGGTCAACCACCGAGCCTTGCAGCATCAGAGCTACCGCTTGCAGGGCGTCTGATTCATTACGTTGGCGCAGAACGGCTTTAAACACTTCATAAATAGTGATCGCGGGCACGATTAGCTCAGCGGCGTTTCGAAGTGGACGGGAGAAAAATGGGGCATGGGGGCCGTCCGCAAAATACTCAAGCCAGCCCGATGAGTCGACGATGTTCATACCCTATCAGGCTCCCTTTCCACGGCCGTATCGATCCCCTTCAGGAATCCCTTCATCTCGGAGAGTTTTCTCAGAGGGATCATCTCAATCCTATCGCCATAAATAACCATTTGGACTCTCTGGCCTGGGGACAGTTTCAAAGCCTCGCGAAGCTTCTTGGGGATTACCACTTGAAATTTCGGTGAAATCTTGGCGGCCTCCATACGAATTCTCCATCGATACGAAATTTGTAATATTATAGCACAGGGTCAGGTGCTGGGGGTGGGACGTGTGTCTCCGTAAGACGCACTACAATAGTAGTCCGGCAACGAAGGTGAGGGACCTATGATCGAGCTCATCGGCGATCTGCGTGTCGGCCTGCGAATACTGCGTAGGAATCCCGCCTTCACCGCGACTGCCCTGCTGACCCTGGCGCTGGGGATTGGCGCGGCCACTGCAATCTTCAATGTCGCAGATGAGGCGCTTCTGAGCCCGCTGCCTCTACCGCAGCCGCAGCAGCTTGTGGCCGTCTACAATTTCGACAAGCAGACCTCACATTATGTTTCGAGTTCTTATCCCGACTTCGAAGATTTCAGCAAGCGCAACCGTTCCTTCCAACATCTCTCCGCCTATGTCCGGCTTCCCTTGAACCTTGCCGTTGGGGAGGCTACCGAACGCATCTCTGTCGAGGCGGTGAGTGCGGATTACTTCTCCATGCTCGAGCTTCCGCCGCTCGCTGGACGCGCGTTCAGCGCGGACATGAGCGAGTCTCCGGTAGTCATGCTGAGCGAGGAACTGTGGCGCCAACGCTTTGGGGCAGATCAGAAGCTCGTTGGAAAGACAATTGCCCTGGAAGGTTCTCCCCTGACGGTAATCGGAATCGTCCCCGCACGCTACCGCGGCGTCAACTTGAACTGGGGTGACCCGCCGCAAGCCTGGATGCCACTCGGCGCCGTGCCTCAGGTGCTGCCCAGGTTCAAAAAAACCGATATCTTTCACCTGCGGTCGGCTCGCTGGCTCGTCATGTTCGGCCGCTTGCGGACGGGCGTAAGCGTTTCCCAGGCAGAAGCGAACCTGCGGCTGATTGCCGGCAACCTCGCCAAGGCTGAACCCGCCACCAACCGGGACATCACCATCTCGGCATTCTCAGCCTCCCGATCCAAATTCTGGCCCGCCTACCGCTCCTCAATCACACAATTGCTCGTGACGTTCAGCGCCAGCGCGGGACTGCTGCTTTTGCTATCCTGCGCGAACGTCTCCAATCTCCTGCTGGCGCGGGCCGTTGCCCGGCGCCGCGAAATGGCCATTCGCATCGCGCTCGGCGGCGGGCGAGGCTGGCTGATCCGCCAGTTGATGGCGGAGAACTTTTTATTGGTCATCGGAGGTTTTGCCGCAGCTCTATTGATTGCTTTCGGCCTCGACCGCGTCCTATCGCGATTTCCCACCGCGTTTGGCATTCCGCTCGCCCTCAACCTCGGCATCGGGACGCGAGTGCTGCTCTTTGGCTCCTTGGCTTCACTCGCCACGGTCTTTCTGTTTGGCCTCGTACCGGCACTCCAAGCCAGCCGGCCCGATCTCGTCCCATCTTTGAAAAAGTCCTCCAACACGGCTTTGCAGGGCATCCGAGGTGATTGGCTAAGTCATTTTCTGGTGGTGGTTCAGGTGGGTTTTTCCATGGCCCTGCTGGTCATGAGCGGCGTCTTCGCGCGAAGTGTGTGGAAGGCCTACTCGGTCGATCTGGGTTTTCGTCCCGGGCATCTGTTGCTCATGAGTTTCGAACCGCCCGCACATCAGTATGACTCCGCGCGAAGCGAGCTTTTCGCCCAGGCTGCCCTGCGCCGAAGCTCCACACTCCCCGGCGTCGAGACTGCGACCGTCGCATGGGATGTGCCGCTTACCATGATGCAATCCACAACCCAGGTGACGGACGCGGAAGGCCCCACGCCCAAGGTGCTGCGCACGACCTACAACATGGTCGGCCCCGGCTACTTTCATACCTTGGGCACCGCCATGCTCGCTGGGCGAGACTTCACCTGGGACGACCGGGAGAATTCTCCCAAGGCGGCAATCGTCAACCAGACTCTCGCCGAACGTTTTTGGCCCGGCCTGGGCGCGGTAGGCCGAACCTTGATGGTCGAGGACCAACCCGGCCGCCGAACCCTGGTCCAGGTGGTGGGGCTAGCGCGTGATTCCAAATACGTCTCCGTCTGGGAAAGCCCGCAGCCGTACATCTTTTTTGCGGTTTGGCAATGGCACTACCCTGTGGGGAATCTGATCGTGCAGACGCGCGGCGAGCCGCAGGAATTGATGCACGAGATTCAACGGAGCTGGCAAGACGCTTCTCCCAACGTGGCGCTTTCCGGCCTCCACACCGGGACTGAACACGTCAAGATGTCGTTGGCTCCGCAGCGCCTGGCTGCGGGTCTCTTGGCTTCATTTGCCATTCTGGCGGTCATCGTGGCATCCATTGGCTTGTACGGTGTGGTCTCCTACAGCGTAGCGCGGCGAAAACGCGACATCGGCATTCGTATGGCGCTCGGGGCTGAGCCGGCCAGGGTCGTCGGCCGCATCGTGGGCCAGGCGCTTTCCCTCACCGCTTTCGGGTTGATTCTTGGCGCAGCAGCGTCTTACGCCCTGATGCGGCTTATCTCCTCCCAGGTGAAGGGCGTCTCCCCGTACGACGCCGTCACCTTCGCCGCAGTGCCCGTCCTGCTCTGTGCCATCGCGGCGGGCGCGGCGCTTATCCCGGCGGTCCGGGCCGCCCACTCCGACCCGCTTCAGGCAGTTCGGTCCGAGTAGAGCCCCGCCCGGAGCCCGGGCGTTCCCCTTCCCTGCTTTTTCCTTGACACTGGCGCGCGATAATGATAGCCTACGATAGTCGGCTTGTGCAGGTTACTGCCTGGGGAAGCACGACGCGGGCTGGCCGCAATGAGTCACTGGGCAGCGGCATGAGTACGGACAAATTGCGTACCAAGCCGTTCGCGGCCGGAGAAGAGTTGTCCGGAATCAGGGGAACAAAGCGAGAATGTCTATGAAAACAAACAGTCGAGAAGTCTCGAAGTCGAGAAGTTGAGGAGTCGTGAAGCCGAACCAGGAAGTCAGGCGGTAGGATGCCGGCGGCTTCTCACTCCTCGACTCTCAACTCCCGACTTGAATTCAACGGAACAAAGCGAGAATGTCTATGAAAACAAAGGGTCGGTGCAGAAATCAACCACCCCTGGCCCCTCCTGATCCAAGGAGGGGAATCCCCACGTTCCCCTCCTCAGATGAGGAGGGGTTGGGGGTGTTGGGTCTTTGCGACCTTTGCGACCTTTGCGCCTTGGCGTGAAACCAGGTATGTAACGACGAAAACGACGGAACAAAGCGAGAATGTCTATGAAAACAAAGGAGGACTGGTAGCGCGGACCGCCGATTTTGCGGTCTGCGGCTTTACCTCGATCGGCAGAAACAAGCCGCGGCCCGCAAAGACGGCGGTCCGCGCTACTCAAAGGAGGCAGCTTTGCCGCGGCACGCCATATTCCCTATTCCCACGATCGCGCTCACTCGGGTAGAATCTCGAAGGAGCGGCAAAGTCGTGCTTCGGGATCTTGAGACGTGCCGGGGACGGCAGAGTGACAAAAAGATGAAGATCGTCGTGGCAGCGGACCATGCCGGCTTTGCCTTGAAGCAGCAGGTCCTGGAATACCTGAGAAGTCGAGGCTTAGAGGTTGAAGACTGCGGTCCGCCGGACGCAGAGCCTGTCGACTATCCCGACTTTGCGGAGAAGGTTGCCGAAAGTGTGGCGACGAAGCAGGCCAGCTGCGGAGTGCTGGTGTGCGGGACAGGCATCGGGATGATGCTGGCTGCCAACAAGGTTCCCGGCATTCGCGCTGTGGCGGCCAACGACACGCTTTCGGCGCGTTTGGCGCGTGAGCACAACGACGCCAACGTCCTCACGATGGGGGCGCGCATGATCGACGCCGCCACCATGCGCCAGGTCGTTGACACCTGGCTGGCTGCGCCCTTCGCCGGAGGCCGCCACCAGCGCCGCGTGCAGAAAATCCAGGCTATTGATCAACGATATCACTCGGAGAAATGAACATGGACCATACCCTTCCCTTGCGCGAGGTTGACCCGGAAATAGCCCAGACCCTAGACCAGGAGGTCGACCGCCAGGCACGCACCCTCGAACTGATCGCCTCGGAAAACTTCGTCAGTGAAGCGGTGCTGGAAGCGCTCGGCTCCGTGATGACGAACAAGTACGCCGAGGGCTTGCCGGGCCGTCGCTATTACGGCGGATGCGAGTTTGTGGACGTGGCCGAAACACTGGCCATCGAACGCGCCAAGAAACTCTTCGGGGCGGAACACGCCAACGTGCAAGCGCACTCCGGCAGCCAGGCCAACCAGGCCGTTTATATGACCGTGCTGAAGCCGGGTGACACTTTGCTGGGCATGAGCCTCGCCCACGGCGGACACCTCACCCACGGCCACCCGCTGAATTTCTCCGGCAAGATGTACAAGATCGTTTCTTACGGCGTGCGCAAGGACACCGAGACGATTGACTATGACGAGGTCGAGCGTTTGGCACAGGAACACAAGCCGCGGCTGATCGTGGCTGGGGCCAGCGCCTATCCCCGCGTGCTGGACTTCGCCCGATTCGGCTCCATCGCCAAACAAAACGGCGCCTTGCTGATGGTGGATATGGCGCACATCGCCGGCCTCATCGCGGCGGGCCTCCACCCCAGTCCTTTCCCGCACGCCGACTTCGTCACCACCACGACCCACAAAACCCTGCGCGGTCCGCGCGGCGGCGCCGTCTTCTCTAAAGCGCAGCATGCCAAGGACCTGGATAAGATCGTTTTCCCCGGAATCCAGGGCGGTCCACTGATGCACGTGATCGCCGCCAAAGCCGTCTGCTTTAAGGAAGCTCTCGAGCCGGAGTTCCGGGAGTATCAGCAACAGATCGTGCGCAACGCTCGCGCCATGGCCGAAGCCCTGGCCGCCAAAGGCTTTCGAATTGTCTCGGGCGGCACGGATACCCACTTGATGCTGGTCGATGTGTTCTCGCAAAACGTAACCGGCAAGCAGGCCGAAAAGGCTTTGGGCAACGCCGGAATCACCGTCAATAAAAACGCCATTCCCTTCGACACCAACCCGCCCGCGGTCGCCAGCGGAATCCGTATCGGAACGCCCGCTGTCACAACTCGAGGCCTAATGGAACCGGAGATGGAGGTCATCGCGGGCTGGATCTCGGAAGTTCTGCACCACATCGACGATGAATCAGTCCAGCAGCGCATCCGCCCCCAGGTCGAAGCCCTGACCGAGAAGTTTCCGCTCTATGAAAAGCGGCGGCACACCATGGCGGCAGAGGTTTGATTGGAGATAACATGCGACAAGTTATTATCTACCCAGGTGAGGACGGTTATTGGGTCGTCGAGTGTCCCAGCCTCCCGGGTTGCATCAGCCAAGGGAAGACACGCGAAGAAGCAATAGAGAATATCAAGGAAGCTATCGAGGGCTATGTGGCAGCCTTGAGAGAGGATGGCCTGCCAGTGCCAGCCGAGCGCTTTGAAGTTCTGGTGATGGCTGTATGAGTACGTTGCCTCCGCTGTCCGGCCGCGAATGTGTCCGCGCGCTACAAAAGGCGGGCTTCATCCTCAAGCGGCAGAAAGGCAGCCACATTATACTCCGTCGCCAGCAACTTTTCACCCAACTCGTTGTTCCCGACCATAGGGAGCTAGACCGCGGAACACTTCGTGCCATTATCCGGCAATCCGGCCTGAGCGTTGATGAATTCCGAGGACTAATCTAAGAGTCTGATGTGGGATGCTATGGTTCTCTTTGGCTCGCTTTGAACAGCGTCCACGGCCCGGCCTTCATATCATGCAGCAGCGGCGCCTGCCACGCGAATTGAGGATGCTGTTTAAGAAACGGCGCAACGAGAAAGTCATCGCCGCACGGGTGCCCAACGTGGGCGTAGAAGCTCATCGCCTTAGCCATCGCGCCGTCCATGGCTTTTCCCTGTACTGCGCCACCGGGAAAATAGGGCGGCCAATCCCAAACCTCGATGCCGCGCGCAGAAGTATCCACGTGCCCGCACAGGGCTCGTTCGTTCGAGTCCGCTTTCTTCTCGAAGGAATCGTAGTGATCGGCCATGAACTCCTCCGCCATGCCGACGTCGATCTTGCCCTTGGCTCCCTTCATCAACTGCTCCCAGCGGACGCGGCGTGCGTTGGGCGAGGTATCGAACTTCGTGGGATCGAAGCTTGTGTCTTTGGCGATCACTTCGGGGTCGCGGGCGAAATTCGATCCCACGAAATAGCCATTCTTCGTGCGCCAGACCCTGTACGCCTGTAACCCCAGCTCGAACTGGGCGATCTCACCGGTCTTGTTATCGCCGAGCAGCCAATCGTTGGCGTAGCCGCCGTTGTTGCCGTCCAACATGATGCTGGTGTAATCGTCAATCGAGGTCGCGTATTGCAGCGCCTTGCGGGAGCGCATGAACTCCGGCTTGCCGTTCGGGTTCCAGCCGGCGAACTGGGTAATCGTCGTTTCCGTTACCATAATGCCGCTCGAGTTCACGCCGAAATCATCGTCGCTGGTAATGACGCCGGGAAAGCCGTCCATCAGAATTCGATAACCTTGTTGCGGCACGATATCGAAGATGATCCGCCAACGTTCCCCATCGAGGTAGCTGGTCCAGTTGTTGTGGGCGATCACGATCTTGTGGCCGCGTGTGTAACTGCCGGTCGCCACGAAAGCGCTGCAATTCCCCGGACTGACCAGGCGTGGAGCGCCGGCCACTCTGTGCTGCGAGTTGTACCAGGGCACATAATAGTCCGGCAGTTCTTCGAAGGCGTTCAGGGCCACGACGTCGTCGAGATCCATGGAGACGCCGCGCGCCTTCACGCCCTCCACGATTCCCGCAAGCTCTTCCTGGTACTCCTGGTCGATGTGCGGCCACAGCATGTCGTGCGCACTCTGGCGGAAGAAATCCCAATCCTTCCGGGTATCATGCGTGTCCAGAAGCTTGATAGCCTCGAACGCATCGGCGATTTCAGGGGCCAGCAGGTAGCCGTGCTGGAAGCCGATCTCGCCCGGCGTTCCCTCCAGGTGAACATAAATCCAACCACCCTTTTCAAATCGGTAGGCTGGTTTCAGCCGAGGGTCAGCCGCCTGCTCCCCCGCTTGCACGACCCCTGTACGGGCGCGCCATGGCGTGCCCTTACCTGGGTGACGAACATCGAGTGAGCACACAAGCAAAAACGAAAAAGCAAGAAACAACACTAATAGACCGGCATTCGCGCATAAACGCATGTTCACCTCGCTCAACGCCACCCCTCAATCCCCTCCTCACTGAGGAGGGGACTCAGGGGTGGTGCGCTAAATCCTTCCGTCATCCATTATCGCCTGCGCGGCAGCGTAGCCACTTTGAACGGCGCCTTCGATCGTGGCAGGCAATCCGGTCGCAGTCCAATCGCCGGCGAGGAAGAGGCCGCGTATCGGCGTTCGCGTGGCGGGGCGCAGTTCCTCGGCTTCGCAAGTAGGCGAGAAAGTGGCGAAGCGCTCCTTGATCACGAGCGAATGCAGCAAGCGCGCCTGACGCGCCTCCGGGAAGAAGTCGCCAAGCTCGCGGAGCGCCATGGCCAGCAACTCTTCTTTGCTCGTCGCGATGTGGCGATAAGCTCCGCTCAACACCAGTGAAACATAGCCGTCGCTCTGATTCTTACCCTTATTAAACAGCCATTGCACAGTGGCGCCGCGCAACCCGGCAAAATCAAGATCGGTGATGGGACGGTCGAACCAGAGGTTGATGGAGATGATCGGCGCCGGCCGCAGGAGAATCAAGGCGGCGACGAAAGACTCCTGGCGGAGCAAGTCGCCAGGCAACAAGCCGGCAAACTGAAAGCAGGGTACGGCGCTCACCACGCTCGCCGCTTCAATCTGCCCGCCGCTCGAAAGGAGCACGCCCCGGCACTGCCCCTCGGAAACCAGGAGGCGGGACACGCCGTTCCCACACTCGACACGCCCCCCCTTGGCGCGGATGAAGTCCGCCGCCGCATCGACGTAAACTTCGCTCAACCCCACGCGGGCAATCCCCAAGCACGAATCCGCTGGGGAGGTGAACAGCGCCAGGCGCAGCACGCGCTGGAAGAGTACCGCGTTGGCAATCTCTGGATCCTCGTTCAGCGCGGCAATGCAGAGCAAGTCCCAGAAAATGCGCTGTAAACGCTCGGACTGGCCAAGCCGCGTTAGCCACTTGCGCACGTTCAGGCCCTTCGGGCTGCGCTTCGCCTCGTTCTTCTCCCGAAGCGCCATTCCTAAGCGCAAGACTTCCAACTTCTCTCGAAAGGTCAAACTCCCGGACCTCAACACTCCAAGCAACAAGTGCCAGGGCGACGGCAGGTCAGGACACTGAAGGTGCGAGAACCGGCCGTTACGGTCAAGGAAATGGACCGTCAAGCGCTCTTGAAACCGCACGCGATCCAGAGTTCCGATTGTCGAGAGAAAGCGGATCGTCGAGTGGTAGCAACCCATGAAAAGGTGCTGGCCGTTGTCCACCACGGAGCCTCTTTGGGGATCGACGAAGGAGCGCGCTCGCCCACCCAGATACGGTCTCTGTTCGAGCAGGCGCACACGCCAGCCGCCTTCCGCCAACGCGACACCAGCCGCCAGGCCCGCAAACCCACCGCCGATAACGAGGACGTCTTTCAAGGATTCAGGATTCGGGATTCAGGATTCAGCAAGCAAAACCCAATTCTATCCGAATTCGGACCCTGTGGAGTAGCGCGCTTTGGCCCTGGACGGAATTCCGCCGGCGTATTACCAAAGGGAGAGAAGAGGCAGGCCGGGGCGCATACGGCGACAACAACGAATGCGCCACCCAAGTAAGAGTGAAGTCCTGACTCCTGACTCCTGCCTTTAAAACGTAAACTTAATCGCCAACTGGATTCCCCGCGGTCCGCCGCCTCCGATGAACGGGTTACCCTCACCCACGTCGCCGGTTGCGGTAGTCGGGAGGAAACCCTGGCAAGCACCAGTATTGGGATTGATCCCGTTGGTATCGCATGCTGCAAAGAAGGTAGGCAGGAACGGGTTCGTGAAGTTCGGGTGATTCACGATGTTGAAGAAATCAGCGCGAAATTGCATCTTCAGGCGTTCGTTGATCGGAGTGTCTTTGTAGAGAGCCAGGTCCCACTGCCTGAATCCGGGGCCGAATAGGAAATCCCGTGCTTCGGTGCCGTCGTGTTGTGTTCCCGGGATGCATGCGCCGTTCGAAAACGTGCAAGGCACCTTGAAGGCAGAAAGGTTAACCACGGCGTCGGGAGTGCTGGCACCCGCGTAAGGATTGCCAATAACGTCGGGGCGAGGAAAGTATTCGCCGGTGCCGTCGTAGTTGCCGCTGAAGTTGAAGTTTACCTGGAAGGGCTGCCCGGTCTGCAAGGTCAGGACGCTGTCGATCGCCCACCCGCTGCCGATTTTCGACCACGTTCCGCCGCGCTGCGGCGATGGAAAACGGTAATTGGCCATCCAGGTAAAACGATGGCGCACGTCGAAGTTGGAATTGCTGCGTTCGAGATCGGGACGGTAGCTGTCGTTGGGCTGAGCGGCATTGGGCTCGAAATCCGTGCCGTCACTGGCATTGTCAATCGAATGCGAGTAATTGTAATTGAGCGTGGACTCGAAACCGTGCAGGTTGCGAATGCGCAGTTGCGTCTGGAGCGAGTTGTAAACGGAATTGGCCGACGTCTCCAGGTAGTTGATGTAGCCGTATTGCGGGAAGGGAAGATCGGCGGTCACTCGCGACAGCGTTTGGTTTATGTCCCGGAAACGGAACAGATGGTGACCTTCGGAACCGACGTACCCCACTTGAAAGACGATGTTCTTCGCGGCCTGCTGCTGAACATTGAAGTTGTAGTTCAGCATGCGGGGTGTGTGCAGGTGTTGGTCCACGGCAAACAGGTTCGACGAGGCGCCAAACCCGGTGTAAACAGGCTGCCCGGAAACGATCGGAGTTGTGGACGACGCTTCGCCCGAGAGGATCGGCTTCGGTCCGATATCGTTGTAAGCAGCGCCAGGAGTCGCCGCGTCATAGGGCACTTGGCCCAGAAAGAAGTCTTGCGAGAACAGGTCGTAGAAGAGACCCACGCCGGAGCGAATCACCGTCGTACCTTTGCCCGTGAGGTCGTAAGCCACGCTGGCGCGGGGCGCGAAATTCCGATAGTCGGGCTGGTAGAGGCTGGACAGTCCGTTGCTGCCCACCTGGCTCAGCACGCCGTTGACCGGGTCGAAGTTTGAAAAGAGGTTGTTCTTCTCCGCGATCACTCCGAAGTAATCCCACCGAAGTCCGTAGTCGAACGTCAGCTTGCGATTGGCTCGAAAGCTGTCTTGGACGTACAGAGCCTGCGAGTTTTCATAGGTGTTGCGGTTGGTGTCTCCCTCCAAGACGTCGCCGCCTCCGGTGGGGATACCTTGCAGGAAATCCGTCAAGGTCGCGAACGATAAGCTGCCGCGAAACCCCTCGTCAAAGAATTGGCTAACCGTCGTGCGGCGGAACTCGTAGCCGATCTTGACCGCGTGCTTGTTGAATTTCCAGGAGAAGTTGTCAATGAACTGCCAATTCACATCCGTGCGGCCGCGCGGGTCCGAAGTGGTTGCGCCGATGGACGTAAAGCTTGCGACGGTGATTTTAGGCAAGCCGTAGTCCTGCTTTCCGGCGCCTGTATCCAGCCCGATGGAGTCAGGGTTGAAACTGCTGTCCTCGGGCACGAAGGTTTCGTAGAAGCGGTTATAGCCGAAGCGCACTTCGTTCACCTTGGTGACCGAAAGCGTGGACAGATACGAGATGGACACAAGGTTAACATTGGTCGGAGTGACGGTGTTGTAACCGGGCAGGTCGCCGGTTCCGCCGAGACCCAAGGGGAAACTCTGATTGCTGGTCGAGTAATAATACCGCCCGGTCAGCATGTTCTTCTCGTTGAGGTTGTAGTCCGCCTTTGCGATGACGCTGTTTACACTGTTGAAGATGCCGGCGGTGGCGGAAACATTGTTCACGGGCGAGCAGCTATCAGGCGTCGAAGAGGTAGGGGCCGGCCAGGGATTCCGTTGCAGCAGGGCGGCCATCACGGGATTAACGCTCACGCCTTGTGTCGCAAGAGCGCTCATTGCCTGGGCGATCTCATTGGGCGATGGTACGCACGCCGTACTGGTCAGCCCGCCGGTTTCGCGCTGCCCTTCGTAGTCGCCGAAGAAAAACGCCTTGTCCTTGATGATCGGCCCGCCCAACGAGCCTCCGAACTGGTTGTTGTGAAAAGCCGCTTTGGGGCTGGGCACCGTGTTAAAGAAATTCCGGGAATCGAGCGCGTCGTTGCGCAAATAGTCGGCCGCCGTGCCATGAATCTGGTTCGTCCCGGACTTGGTCACGATATTGATCACCGCTCCCGCGTTGCGGCCATATTCGGGGGCGAAGTTGGAAAGCACCGCAAGTTCGGCCACCGCGTCCACAGGCAGGATCGTCGATGGTGTACCAAAGACCCCCGCCTGGTTGATGGCAGGGTCGTTGCGGTAGCCGTCGTTCATGTCGGTGCCGTCAAGCAGGAAGTTGTTGGCTCGTCCTCGGGCTCCGTTCACGGAAAACTCTCCGAAGGAGCCGGGAGAATCTGTGATCTGGTCGGGGCCGCCGGTCACGCCGGGGTTGAGGTAGATCAGTTTCGTGTAATCGCGGCCATTGACGGGCAGATTCTCGATTTGCGATGACGCGACGGTGCCGCCGAGCGTGTCCTCGGTGGTCGTGACCATCGGCACTTCCGCTCTGACTTCCATGCTTAACGTCTGTTTGGCGGGCGTGAGAGTGATGTTGACGCGCTGTTCCGCCGCCACATCCACGCGAACGTCCGCCTGGCTGACGGGTGTAAATCCCTCGACGGCGACACGCACGGTATAGGCGCCAATGGGCAACTCAGGAATGGAAAAGTCGCCGGAGGCGTCCGTAGTCGTGGAACGAACCACGCCGGTGGCCTGATTCGTTGCCACCACCGGGGCGTTCGGGATTGCGGCGCCGCTCTGGTCAAGCACCGTCCCGACTATCGAGCCGCGAAAACTCTGGCCGTAAAGGGGCAGAATCACGGTGAAACTCATGAGTGCCAAAACTATGAAAAGATAGGTCCAAGATGTCAATCTAGTCCAGCATTCTTGACTACAGGGCGCAATCATAGAGGTCTCCTTCGGCTGGGCACTGCGGCCTGCTACCTCAGCCATGATTTGTGCGGATCTAATACAACGGGTGAGTGTGGCACCCTTCGGCTACCATGATATGCCATGCACTGGCGAGAGGAGGATTGATTATTTCTATTGTGGCGATAAAAGCAATGCGCGGAGCGCCTTGGAGTGCGGCGGCTCGACGCCGCCTTCGCACTGCGCGGATTGAAGGCCGTCCTGAGAGGCGACGTCGCGGGCCCACAGTCTTAAGGCGGCGTCGAGCCGCCGCACTCCAAGGTGGCTCCGCCACAATGACTCGCTTCAGGAGCGGAGGATGACCGTCAGCGCCTGACCAGGCACGATGCGAACCTCATGGTCAAACGTGACTGCCCGAAGTTTACCGTCTTCGCGCAGAGTCGCTACCAAGGACTCTACACCGAGTCGTGCGGTCGCTGTTTTCCGTGTCACTTTACCATTTCCTGCCAAATCCAAGCTCGACAGCGTTAATGCGCCTTCCTGCGCTTGCACCTCCACCGTATGGCTGGCCGTGCTGATGGACTGGGTGAACTGACCCCATCCGCCAGGTGCTGACCAGAAGCAACGGAAGTTCTGAGCGCGCACGCGCGGCGCCAGAGTCAGCTTGCGGTCGACGCCGGAATACTGAAAACCGCTCAAGGCCACAACCAGCGCCCATGCGGACATGGCGCGCGCATAGTGATGGCCGCATTCCGGCTCATTCCAGGGATTGCGGCGCTCGCCGTCGTGGCGGAGGCGCGCGCTTTCCACCACCGCCTGCGCCTCCGTGGTCAGGCCCTCGAAGACCAGGTGGGCGGCAAACTGGTACTCTTCACCCGTCCAACTTTCGGCGAAGTAAGGAAACGGGATTTCAGGGCGTTTGCCATGGGGATAGCTCGCCACTAACACGCCTCCGTCGTCATTCAAGGCGTAGGTCCGCTGCACGCACTCGTGTTCGCTCAGGTTGGGCACATAGTTGTTACGGAACACCGATTTCATCGTTTTGAGTACATGTTCCTCATCGAGCAGGTACCCGAGTCCCGCCACATGCGCCATGTATTGGCCGAGCAGTTGGTCCACCAAGCAGGCTTCGCCCATCTGGTAGTCCGGCTTCTCCGGGTTGGCTGCGCCCATGCCAACCAGCACCCCGGGAAACACTTCTTCCTTCGGCCGCCCCTCGATCTTCTGCGTGTAATACTCCCCATTGAACAGGTTTGCGTCGAGCCATTTGCTGCCATCTTCGAACAGCCGATGGTATTCCGTGGCCGAGTCCTGGTCTCCCATGGCGCGCGCCATCTCTTCCCCGGCGCGCAAGGCGCCCAAGTACCAGACGCCGCAGAGAGGATTCGGGCCGTAGAACTCGACGTCGTAGGTGTTGTGCTGAACGCCCTCCGCCACCCCGTCCCGGTTCGAGTCCCAACCGCCCTTGATCCAGGCGAATTCCAGCGCGCGTCTGGCATTTGGCCAGAGGCCTCGCAGCCAGTCCGTGTCCCCGGAGAGCTGCCAGTCCCGGTAGAGCTTCATCACACATCCCATCTGGCCGTCCGCCGCCGCTTTATCCCAGATCTTCTTTCCGTCCGGCAGATAAGATCGGAACCCCATCAGTCCGTCCTCCCGCGTGTTGCGCAGGAACTCGGATTCCCGGAGAGAACGAGCCAGCGAGGGAAAGACGAAAGCGGTCGTCTGCTCGTAGTTCCAAACGTGCGTGCAGCTACCGTGGCAGCATCCCGATTGGTTGTTACACCCCTCGAAGGCGTGGAATTCTCCATCTGCGGAGCGGAAGGCCGTGTTGGTGCGCAGGGTGGAGAGATTGCTGAGCGCGGCGTCGAGCACGGCAGGCGGCAGGGTCGAAGATTCCATTGTGGCCGCGAAACGCCGGCTGCGTTCTTCGAGTGCAGGGAGATGCTCCGCCGCGTGCTGCGCCACCGCCCACGCGTCCGTGAACTGCTGGCAATAGTAGTTCCCCACCGCCGCTGATTTCTGCTCTTCCTCGGGAGGCGGCCATCCGCAGCGCTCCGGCGTACGGCCGGGGAAATGCCAGGCAAGCAGGAAGGCCACGGCAGCTTCGCCGCCTGCGGGCACCGACTGCGTAACCGCAACCGAACCGACAGGACTGATCGCGGGCGAGTCACTTGTCAGCGCGCCGTCATCCGTGAAGTCGTCCCAGAAGGTTAGGGGCCCGTCCCACCACTGCGTCCGCTTCCAACCACGCAAGTAAGTAACGCCGGCTTCGGGCGCGCCCAGCACACCCAGGAACATCGAGCCTTTCAACGGATCGGTCGCCGGCAAAAAGGGGTTCTCCATGAACAACCCGGCCACACCTTCAGCACGCCGAAAACTGGCTTGCCTTCCTTCCCTTCCCACGGGGTTCTCAAGGCTGAAGGCGATGCCCACCTTCACTGCCGTTTTGGCAGGGTTCTTCAGCTTGTAGCACAGCACGGCAATGGGCAGTCCGGACGCGTCTGCGTCCAGAGGCACGAGCGGGTTGAACGCTTCCAAACTGACCAGGATGGGCAGCGCCTTATCCTCGAATTCGAGACGCGCAAACGGGTACGCGCCCACGAAGCGAGCGGAAGCAAGACGCGGCAGTCCCGGCACGTTCTCGGACCCCAGCCCGCTCGGCCCCTCGTAGGGCGGCTGGATCCGCGCTTCCAGAACCCGAGATACAGGATTCTTCCCTTCCGCCTGCGCCCAGATGGCGGGAAAACAGTAGTCCGGCGTGTTGCCCTTGTCCGGACGGTTGAAGATCTCCCAATCGCGCAATTGACCCCGGCCACCCAGCGAGATTGTGCCGGTGCCGATTCCGCCCAACGGGAAAGCGATCATCTTCAGATTCAATCCGCTGAAGGTGCGAGGAAAGGCGATGCGGCTTCGCGCCATTCCTTGCCCCTCCTTAGCCACGGAGGCGAGTTTGGGCGCCGTCTTCGGTGCGGCAGCAGGTTTCTCCTGCCCCGACATCACACGAGCGCTGCCTGCCAATGCGCCGCCCGCCGCTACTTTCTTCAAAAACTCCCGACGCTCCAACTTCCCGTTCTTCCTTCTGGTCGCCACATTCTCCTCCCGTTGAGCACGTGTGAGGGCGGCCCTTATGTGCGCGATAAGCCAACAACGAGTCCGCGCTCACAGCCGAGTTTGCCCTGCCGAGGCGCGACGCTCAAGCCGCCTGTAAACAACTACTCCCAGATTGCGTTCAGGAGAATTGTTATAGGCTAATGGGCACTGAAAGGCAACTGCCAAACGTCATTCCTGTAGGGGTGATACAACTGCTTTGCTGTGACGTGGGTGACGGTGACGCAGCCACGACTTCGTGCCGAGGAAGGATCCAGCAACAACCTGATTGTTCTGAAACCGAACCATGTGTTTCGAATTCAGAGCATATGTTCTATAATCGAAACATGCGATTCCGGCGACCCCTCGACGATGTTTTTCGAACTCCCACGCGGGTCAAGATTCTGCGTCTTCTGACGCGCACCCCTGACATGGTTTTTACAGGGCGGGAGATCGCACGCCACATTGGGGTGGCAAACAGTAATGTGACCATGGCTCTTTCCCATCTGGAAAAGATTGGCATACTTCACTCAATGGTCAAAGGGCGATCTCTGCTGTACAGCCTGAACACCCAACACGTCCTCTGTGAGAGGCTGCTTTCCGTCCTGTTCGATAGGGAGGCGAGCAGTCTCAACTACGTACTGGAGGAACTTTTTGACCCCTGGCCCGACGAGATACGGACCGTGATTTGTTACGGCAGCGTTGCGCGAGGCGAGGAGAAAACTACAAGCGACGTGGACCTGTGCTTCGTTACCAGGGATTCGTCCCGACGCGGATCGATTTTACGGATGCTTGAAAAAGCACAAGGTGAATTTTACCTGCGCACTGGGAACCGTTTCTCGCCCTATGTGATTTCCGCATTCAACTTTGCCGTCCGTTATCGGAAGGATGATCTCCTAATCCGCAAAATCGCTAGCGAGGGCTTGCTGCTACGCGGCGATCCGATCAGTGAGTTGGTGAAATGACATCCAAGTCAAAAACCTCGGCTATTCACTCCTCCCTGGCGGAAAACTATTTTCAGAAAGCTCGCGAGTACCGCGACTCAATGAACCAAGCGTTGGCTGAGCGGCGCCCCAACGCCGCAGCACTGAACGGCATCCATTGTGCTATTTCAGCCGCAGACAGCCTCTGCGTACATTTTCACGGGAAACGAAGTTCCAGCAAAGACCACAGTGATGCAGTCCGGCTGCTGGCTGAACTTTTCCTCGGCGACGAGGCCCAACATCACGCGAATCGTCTGGGAACTATTCTCGAGAAGAAACATCAGGTGGAGTACGAGGAGCGCATGTTCTCGCTCGTTGAGGCCGCGAATCTGGCCAAACAGGTTGAGCGCCTTTTCTCCTGGGTTGCGTCGAAGATGGGAAAGGGTGTCTAGTTGCGAAACCAAGTAACGTGGACCGCCAAGACGAGTGCTCATCACTTGTCGGTCCCCATCGCACCTCCGCAGCTTGCTAGCAAATTCTGAATCGCGGCCGCAACGCCTTCCTTCGAATCAAAGACTGACGAGCCGGCCACCAGCACATTAGCGCCGGCCTTGACCACAAGTGGTGCGGTGTCGTGATTGATGCCGCCGTCAACTTCCACTTCGCAATCGAGGCCGCGTTCCCGGATGGAGCTGCGGACCTGGCGTATTTTGTGCAGCGTCTCGGGGATGAAATCCTGCCCGCCAAATCCCGGATTAACGGTCATGACCAGGACCATTTGCAGGCTTCCCAAAACCTCGGAAAGCGTACTGGCGGGAGTTGAGGGATTGATGGCTACAGCGGCTTTCTTGCCTAAGTGGTGGATGTGCTGGATAGCGCGGTGCAGATGCGGCGTGGCTTCCTGATGGACGATGATGGTATCGGCGCCGGCTTTGGCGAACCGCTCGATGAAGTCTTCCGGCGGTTGGACCATGAGGTGGGCTTCGATGGCCAAGCGCGTCAAGGGGCGCAGGCTTTCAAAAGCCAGCGCGCCGAAGGTGATATTGGGAACGAATCGGCCGTCCATGACGTCGATCTGGAACCGGTCGACGCCCGCCGCCTCAACCTCCCGAACCTGCTCACCCAACCGTGTAAAATCCGCCGAAAGAATTGACGGCGCGATGTGGATCACGACTCGCCTCTCGTGGCCGGACTAAGCTTCCTCGCCGACGCCTCATCCAGGAACCAACTCACACTCCCGTCCACTGGCCGAATTCGCTGTGCCGGCAACTCTCCCGGCGGTCCTTCCAAAACCTTCACCAGCGTTTCCGCCTTGTCAGCTCCGGCTACCAGGAAAATAACATGGGCTGAGGCGTTGAGCAACGGAAGGGTCATGGTCAGGCGGCTCATCCCCAGCCGCTCAACTCGGTTCGGGCAAACCCAAAGGCTCTGCTCCTCGAGCGCCGCCGTCCCCGGAAAAAGCGAAGCGGTATGCCCGTCCGGGCCCATACCGAGGAATACGATATCCAGACGCGGCCTCAGGCCGTTTTGCGGCTCGAGAACACGCGCCAGTTCGGCGGCATAATCCCGAGCCACTTTCTCGAGGTCCGGTTCCTCGGCCTGCATGCGATGAAAATTCGCCGGCGGTATCTCGCCGCTATCCAGGAGGGCTTCACGGATCATCCGATAATTGCTGTCCGGGTGGTCAGGAGGCACGCAGCGTTCGTCCACTTGAAACAACTGAACGTTCTTCCATTCGATCCGCCCCAGGAGGGCCCGTCCCGCCAGAATCTGATAGAGCAGCCGGGGAGTCAAGCCACCGGAGAGCGCGGCGCAGAACGTTTTGCCCGCGACGAATTTGAGGCGCGCCAAGTCTTCAAAAGCGCACGCGGCCGCCCAGCTCAAGTCCTCGAGCGTTGAAAATACCCTTACGTTGTTCTTAAGCATGCCCACCTCAGGCGCCAATCATTCGCGCCACCAAGCTCAAAGCCTCTTCATAGAGCTGGTCGCGCATTCCTAACTTCAGCTCCTCATTCAGTATCTCGGCCTCACCCAGGACCTCCACACGCACCGAGCGTCCTATGGGCAGCAACCCGGGTACCTCCGCCAAGGTTTTCACAACCTTCCCGTCGGGCCCTCGCGAAAACGAGAATCTGGCGGATGACGCCCCCTCAGCGATCAACTCAATGGTGAAACAAACGCCACAGGCGTTGTCGACCCTTTTCAAGTTCCGCTCAACTGTTACCATGCCGTTGGCTGACTTGAAATAGAAAGTGCGCGGCTGTACCGCCTCTTGCCGCTCAGACTTCACGTACTGCCATCCCAGCCGGCTCGCCAGCCATCCCGACAACAGCAAGCCCTGCGCGCGCTGTGTCACGAGGCGCGCCGAATCCTGCTCGTACTCAATTCGTACTCGGGTGAGGCGGTCCAGGTAGGGTCTCCTTTCCGGAGCGTCGAAACATTGAGCGATGAGCTGCCGCCAGGGCGTGATGCGGTTCCAATTCAGGTCCGTCAATTGGATCTTTCCGGCGGACTTGTGAAGCCATGCGGCAAGATCCTGCAAGTGCGTCGTGCCAGGCGAAAATCTGGCAGAGTCCACAATGACGTGCTGCGTGACACGGAGAATATCGTCGAAATAGGCAGGCGGTGAGAAGCTGTTGGCCCGCCACCAGAGGAAGATCGGCAAGCCGGAAACTGTCAATGGCAGAACCACGCTGGCGAGTCCTTGCTCGGCCTCGCCACGGGCCCGAATGGTGATCTGCTCGCTGCACACCTGCTTTTCGCCCGCCACCGGAAGATGGCAATGCGCCGAGACCCACGCCTCAAGCCCGCTCGAGCTGGCTTCCGGTTCCAGCATCATGATGATCGCGCGGCAGGGGTTCTGGCGAGTCACCTCCGCCACCAGGTTGGTCACTTCGTACGCCGCCTCGTCGCTTTCAACATAGATGAGCAATGTGAGTGTGCAGGCACGCGTCACCGCACCTTCAGCCGTGGGACCCTCCGCCGCAGTGCGCCACAGAGCCGACAGTTCACCCTCTAAGTTCGAAACGTCCACTGGCCGCGGCTCGCCTATGCCAACAGGTTCGATTATTCCTGCCACGTTGTCTCCTCTTGCTCTGTTCCGAAAACACGTAAGGGTAGGGCTTGCCCTACCCTTGTCGGGGCTAGCGGAAATACGGGGACGGCAAGCCGTCCCCCTACACGCGTTGCCACTGGCGTCCATCTCGCTCGATCAAGGCGTCGGCCTCGGCCGGCCCCCAGGAACCGGCCGCGTAGGTGGCGAGTCCCTTCGGTCCCAGTTCTCGCCAACGAGCAAGGATCGGGTCCACCAACTCCCAGGAGAGCTCCACCGCGTCACTGCGATTGAACAGGGTGGCGTCGCCCAACATGCAATCCAGCAGCAGCGTCTCATAGGCCGTGGGCGGCGGGGCGCCAAACGACTCGCCGTAGCGAAACATCATTTGCACAGGCCGGATCTGCATGGAGGCGCCTGGCAGCTTGGCGCAGAACTTCAGCGAGATTCCCTCGTTGGGCTGAACGTTCACCGAGAGCACGTTGGGCTCGATGCCGTCCGATCCCGCGCCCTTGAAGAGCATATGGGGCACGCGGCGGAACTGGATGGAAATCTCCGAAACACGTTTCGCCAGCCGCTTCCCGGACCTCAAGTAAAAGGGAACATCCGCCCAGCGCCAATTGTCGATGTAAAACTTGGCTGCGGCATAGGTCTCCGTCACCGAGGTCGGAGAGACTTTGGGCTCGGCTCGGTAGGCTGGGACCTTCTTTCCACCTACCCAGCCCTCCCCGTACTGGGCTCGCACCGTGAATTCGTCGATCTGCTCCCCCGTCAAAGGCCGGACAGCCCGCAGCACTTTGGCTTTCTCGTCACGCACGGAAGTAGCATCGAAGGTCGCCGGAGGTTCCATCGTCACCAGACTGAGGAGTTGCATGACGTGGTTTTGGATCATATCGCGCATCAGTCCCGATTCCTCGTAATATGATCCCCGGCCCTCAACTCCCAGCTCTTCCGCCACGGAAAGCTCCACGTGGTCAATGTAGCGGCGATTCCAGAACGGCTCGAAAATCCCATTGGCATACCGAAAGACCAGGAGGTTCTGAACAGTCTCTTTCCCCAGATAATGATCGATGCGGTAGACCTGCTCTTCGCTGAAAACCTCCGTCACCACTCGGTTCAATTCCCGGGCGCTCGCGAGGTCCCGCCCGAATGGCTTTTCGATAATGATTCGAGTCCAGGACTCCGGCTTCGGCTTGGCTAGTCCCGCTGCCCCCAGGTGCTTCACGATAACCGGGAAAAAGCTGGGCGGCGTGGCGAGGTAGAAGAGACGATTTCCGGATGTGCCCCGTTCGTGGTCCAGCTGATCCAGCAGGGCCTTCAATTTGGAGTAGGCGGCGGCGTCATTGAAATCGTCCGCGATGTAATAAATGCCTTTGCTGAAACTCTCCAGGAATTCATCGCTATCCGAGGAAAGCTTCAAGTATTGCTTTACCGCCTGGCTCATATTCTCGCGAAAACTATCGTCCGTGGCCGGCGTCCGGGCGCAGCCAATGACGGAAAACCCCGCGGGCAGCATGCGCTCGCGCGACAGATAGAAAAGAGCGGGAATCAGTTTTCGCTTCGTCAAGTCGCCGGAAGCACCAAAAATCACCATGGCGCACGGCGCCGGCGTACTGTGGATTCTAATCCCTTCCCGCAAAGGATTGCTCAACGTGGTGGTTTCAGCCATGATGCGACCCCGCGCCTCGGGAAGGGCGGGGCTGAAGCCCCGACCTTCCGATCTTTCCCAGTCGTGGTTTGAAATGTGCCTTAGCCCTTAGCCCCAAGCAACCTGCGCGCATGTTCTATGATGTTCGCCGCGGTAAATCCGAAATGCTCCGCCAGCGCCTTCCACGGAGCCGAGGCCCCGAAGCGGGTCATTCCGATCACTTCCCCTTTCGTTCCGACGTACCGATCCCAACCGAAGGGAGCGGCGGCCTCAACCGCCAGGCGCGCCGTCACGTTCGGTGGCAGAACCTCGTCGCGATAAGATTGGGGTTGTTTCTCGAAGAGATCCCACGAAGGCAGGCTCACTAATCGCACTCCGATTCCCTCGGCTGACAATTTCTCGAAAGCTTCGAGAGTTGGCGCAACTTCGGAGCCAGTCGCGATCAAGATCAGCTCCACCGGCTTTCCTGGCGCGTCCGCCAGCACATAGGCGCCTCGGGCCAAGCCTTCCGCGGCCGCATATTTGCTGCGGTCGATGATGGGCAAAACCTGGCGAGTGAGGCAAAGCGCCACCGGCCCGTCGCGATGCTCAATCGCCACGCGCCATGCCACTGCGGTCTCATTCGCGTCCGCCGGCCGGATCAAGCTGAATTCGGGAATGGCACGCAGCGCCGCGAGGTGCTCGATGGGCTGGTGCGTCGGACCATCCTCGCCAAGGAAGACGCTGTCATGAGTAAAAACGAAAATCGGGTGAGCCTTCATCAGCGCCGCCAGACGCAGGGTTGGCCGCATGTAATCCGAAAAGACGAAGAAGGTCGCGCCGTAAGGAATAAGGCCCGACAACGCCATCCCGTTCAGGATCGAGCCCATGCCGTGCTCGCGCACCCCGAAATGAAAATTCCGCGAGCCGTAATTTCCCCTTTCGAAATCCTTCTCACCCTTAATTAAAGTATCGGTTGAAGGTGCAAGGTCCGCCGATCCGCCCAGCAGCGTCGGCAAGCTCGACGATATCGCGTTCAAAACCTTCCCCGAGGCCTGTCGAGTGGCCATGGGTTTTTCGGTCGATTTGAATGTCGGAAGCTTTGCCGTCCAGCCTTCCGGCAGTTCATGCTTCACGAAGCGATCGAGCTCTGCCGCTAAATCGGGCTCCGCCTTGCGGTAATCGTCCAGTTGCTTCTGCCAATCGGCTTCGGCTCTCTCGCCGCGATCAATCGCTTTGCGAAAGTGGGCGAGCGCTTCCTCGGGAATGTAGAATTTCGGTTCCTGCGGCCAGCCCAGGTTCTCCTTGGTCAGCTTCACTTCCTCCTCGCCCAACGCCGAGCCATGCGCCTCGGCCGTGTCTTGCTTGTTCGGGCTGCCATAACCGATATGCGTGCGGACCATGATGATGGACGGCCTTTCGGTTTCGGCCTGGGCGGCTCGAATCGCCGCATCAATCGCCTCCAGATCGTTGCCGTCAGGTAATCGTTGCACGAACCAGCCGTAAGCTTCGAAGCGCGCGCCGCGGTCCTCCGTGAAGGCCAGGTGCGTATTGCCTTCAATCGAAATGTGATTGTCATCGTAAAAGTAGATGAGGTTGTTAAGCCCAAGATGCGCGGCCAGTGACGCCGCCTCGGACGCCACGCCCTCCATCAAATCACCATCGCTAGCGATGGCGTAGATTTTGTAATTGATGATCTCATGCCCGGGGCGATTAAAATGGGCCGCAAGGTATTTCTCCGCGATCCCCATGCCCACGCCGTTGCCGAAGCCTTGGCCCAATGGGCCGGTGGTCGTTTCTATGCCGTCGACAAGTCCATACTCGGGATGGCCAGGCGTCTTACTTCCCCATTGGCGGAATTGCTGCAGCTCTGAAGCTGGGAGATTATAGCCGGTTAAGTGAAGGAGGCTGTACAGAAGCATCGAACCGTGCCCGGCCGAGAGCACAAAGCGGTCCCGGTTCGGCCAGTGAGGTTTGAGTGGATCGTAACGCAAAAAACGCGTCCAGAGCACGTACGCCAAGGGCGCGTCGCCCATCGGCAGGCCGGGGTGGCCCGAGTTGGCTTTCTGTACGGCATCCACTGCCAAAAAGCGAATCGTGTTGATGCACAGCTGGTCAAGTTCGTCCTGGTCAATAAGTTGTTTTTGCGTGCCTGTTGAAGCATGACCGTCCAAGGGATTAGTCCTCCTAAGTGTAGATAGACTTGAGTCCGACCCGGACCGAGCAGAATTCACATTTGCGCCTGCGTCCTTGCCCTGCAATCTACTTTAGATGCCGCGATCGCGGAGTTGGTATCAAGGCAAAGCGCAATTATAAAGCGATAGGCCGATGCTGCACATTCCAAAACAATTCTAGGACTGAACGATCGCAATCCCAGGCCCGGAGGGCCGAAAGAAAGTAGCCCACGGCGTGAGCCGTGGGATTGAATAGCAGCCCTCGCTTGTCTCAGCCCCGGAGGGGCGGCAGATTTCCCGTGCGATCTCTGTCGCCCCATCCGGGGCTCCGGATAATAACGCCGCATCGCGTCCCACGGCTCACGCCGTGGGCTACCTTCTGCCGCCGCTCCGCGGCTCTCATACTCACCGTTAGCGCTGAATGCGTGCTGATCCGCCTTTGGCAAGCGCGCGCACCTGGTCGACGGTTGCCATGGTCGTGTCACCCGGAAAAGTGGTCAACAGCGCTCCGTGAGCCCAGCCCAGGTTGACGGCCTCTTGCGGTTCTTCACCCGTAAGCAGGCCGTAGAAGAAACCCGCGGCGTAACCGTCGCCCCCACCTACTCGATCAAGAACATCCAGTTGGATTGTCGGAGCCATGTAGGTCTTGCCGTCAATCCACGCCACGGCGCTCCAACCGTGCCGGGAGGTCGAGTGAACCTCGCGCAGCGTGGTGGCCACGACTTTAACGTGCGGATATTTCGCCACGACTTTCTCGATCATGGCGAAAAAGGCGCTGGGGTCGAGCTTGGACTTCGCGGCCACTTCGGGCCCGGGGATGCCCAGCCCCATTTGCAGGTCCTCTTCGTTGCCCACCAATACATCGGCGTGCTCGACGATGTGCCCGATCACCGACAGCGCGCGCTCGTGCCCGCCCCAGATGTTCCACAACTTGGCACGATAGTTCAAATCGAACGAAGTTACAGCGCCGGCGGCCTTGGCGGCCTTCATGCCCTCGACGATCAACTCGCCGGTGGTCGCCGATAGCGCCGCGAAGATGCCGCCGCTGTGGAACCAGCGCACGCCGCTTGCGAAGATGCTCTGCCAGTCAAAATCGCCCGGCTTGAGCATGGCGCCGGCTTCGTTGGCCCGGTTGTAGAAGACCACCGGACCGCGCACCCCGTGGCCGCGATCGCTGTAGACCGTGGCCATATTGGGACCGTTGACGCCATTATGCTTGAAGCGCTTGTAAAAGGGCTTCACGCCCATCGCCCGCACGCGTTCCGCGATCAGGTCGCCGATCGGGTAATCTACCATGGCGGAGGCGATGCCCGTTTGCAGGCCAAAGCAATCGGAAAGGTTGGCGGCGCAATTAAACTCGCCGCCGCTCACATGAATCTTGCACTCCGTAGCCTTGCGAAAGGGAATGATTCCCGGATCCAGGCGGTGAACCAGGGCGCCCAGCGACAACAGATCCAGAGCGCCCTCCTGGCGAATATTAAGACCGTATTTCATCCTTATTCTCCTGATTAGTCGGTTATGGATAAACAAACCTGAAAGCTGTCATTCCGAGCGCCCTTAGTTCTTCGGTCAATCCAAAGGAATCGAAACCACGAGCTTCGTCACCCCCGCGAAAGCGGGGGTCCATTGTTGGTCCAGAATACGATGGATTCCCGCTTTCGCGGGAATGACGTGATCCTCGCGAGGGCGTAGCGAGATTCCTCGTCTCCTGCCGCTCCTCGCAATGACACAATTACGCCGCTCTTCCGCAGCTCGTTCACGCATTATAAGTACTCGACGACACCCTGCCCCCGTGCCCAGTCCAGTTGGTGTGGAAGAACTCCCCGCGCGGTTTGTCCACGCGCTCGTAAGTGTGCGCGCCGAAGAAATCACGCTGGGCTTGCAGCAGGTTGGCCGGCAAGCGCGCCGTGCGATAACCGTCGTAAAAAGCCAGCGCCGTGCCGAACGCCGGGGTGGGCACTCCGAACTGAACCGCCTGAACGATGGCGCGACGCCACGACGCCTGGTAATCGATCAACAGCTTGCTGAAGAAGTCATCCAACAGCAAGTTGCTGAGCTGGGGATTCTTGTCAAAGGCCGCTTTGATCTTGCCCAGGAAACGGCTGCGGATAATGCACCCGCCGCGCCACATCAGAGCGATGCCGCCAAAGTTGAGGTTCCAACCTTGCTCTTTGGCTGCCTCGCGCAGCAGCATATACCCTTGGGCATAGGAGATGATTTTGGAGCAGTACAGCGCACGCCGGATGTCTTCGATCGCCTCGTCTCGCACCGGCACGCGTGCCCCTTTGGGCCCCGGCAAAATCGCGGAGGCCGCAACACGTTCTGCTTTAATCGCCGAAAGGCAGCGGGAGAACACCGCTTCGCCGATCAGCGTCACCGGCATTCCGAGGTCTAGAGCGCTCAGGCATGTCCACTTGCCCGTGCCTTTCTGCCCGGCGGTGTCGAGAATCTTGTCCACGAGCGCTGCGCCGTCTTCATCCTTCTTGCTGAAGATCTGGCTGGTGATGTCAATCAGGTAGCTGTCCAGCTCGCCTTTGTTCCATTCCTCAAACACCAAGTGCAATTCGTCGGCCGTGAGGCCCAGCACGTCCTTCATCAATTGATACGCCTCGCAGATCAATTGCATGTCGCCATACTCGATGCCGTTGTGCACCATCTTTACGTAATGGCCCGCACCGTCTTCGCCCACCCATTCGCAGCACGGTGTCCCATCTTCAACCTTGGCGGCAATGGCCTGAAAAATCTCTTTCACAAAAGGCCAGGCCTTGGGGTTGCCGCCCGGCATGATGGAGGGGCCGTGGCGCGCGCCCTCCTCGCCGCCGGAGACGCCGGTGCCGATGTAAAGCAGGCCTTTCTCGGCGAGGAATTTGGTGCGGCGGCTGGTGTCCGGCCAATGGGAGTTCCCGCCGTCGATGAGGATGTCGCCCGGCTCAAGGTTCGGCAGTAGGCTATCGATCATGTGATCCACCGTCTCGCCCGCCTTGACCATCAGCATGACGCGCCGCGGCCGCTTAAGCGCCTGCGCCAGTTCCTCCAGCGAGTGCGTTCCTTCCACCTGCGTTCCCTTGGCCTCGTTATTGATGAAATCATCCACCTTGGAGACGGTCCGATTGAAAACCGCCACTTTATAACCGTGGTCGTTCATGTTTAAGACAAGATTCTGGCCCATAACGGCCAAACCGATCAGTCCGATGTCGCAACTTCCGTTCTGCATGGAACCTCCCGATAACTCTTACGAATTTGGCGCCTCTATTCTACCCAAACTTCCGCTTTCCGTCCAAGTAAGGTAGCGCAGACCCCAGGCTCCGGGGTCCGCGCGACTGCCCTGAAAACCTGTAGGGGTAGGGCTTGCCCTACCCCGGATGGTGGCGGATCCACCTGGCCAGCGGACGGCAAGCCGTCCCCCTACAGGCAGGTCGAATGGGGCGAAAGGCGCATACATCCGACGTTTTGAACGTGTGAACAAATCTGAAATCTGTCATCCTGAGCGAAGCGAAGGATCTCGGCAGTTGCTCGTGAATCGTGGGACCCTAAGAAACTGCGGCGATCCTTCGCTTCGCTCAGGATGACATCGGCTTTCATCACCGTGGGTGGGCCACCCGCGCATTAAAACCATACGGGCTGGCGCAGAGCGCAGCTCTGCATTTTTGTCCCGTACTGGTACTTTCGTGAT
>Ga0181532_10000642_pt1 | contig 35268 bp, 28 predicted proteins | sample PEATcosm2014_Bin_33_FD_119768 | JGI IMG/M metagenome (GOLD analysis project Ga0181532, IMG submission 119768) | Peatland microbial communities from MTU Mesocosm Facility, Houghton, MI, USA - PEATcosm2014_Bin11_30_metaG | ecosystem: Environmental > Terrestrial > Soil > Wetlands > Peat | place...
CACCCACTTCAGCTACGAGATGGTGGCGATGACACCGCGCTGCGCCGAGGAGCTCGGGTACGATCTGTCCGACGAGGACAAGGCGCGACCGTTCATCGAGGTGAGCGGGCGCAAGGGCCACGGCGTCAAGGCGGACGATCTGCTGGACAAGCTGATCGCCGCGGCGCAGGCCGAGGTGGACACGCGGCATCCGGAGATCGGCGCGGCGGAACGAACAGTGATTGCGACGCAGATCGCGGTGGGCGCGCTGCGCTACTTCATGCTGCGCTTTACGCGAAACACGGTGATCGCGTTCGACTTCAAGGACGCGCTCAGCTTCGAGGGCGAGACCGGGCCGTACATTCAGTACGCGATTGTGCGCGCGGCGAACATCTTTCGCAAGGCCGGGACGACGGAGGAGGAGGCGCTGGCTGCCGTCGCGGGACTGGACCTGTCCGCGCTGGCTGGCGATGAGGGAACCAGCCTGTGGGAGACGTGGCTGCTGGCCGCGCGGCTGACGGCGCTGATCGAACAGGCCATCGCCACGGCGGAGCCTGCGCACCTGGCGCGCTATGCGTTTCAGTTGGCGCAGCAGTTCAACAACTTCTATCACCGCTACCACATTCTTACCGAGACGGATGCCACGCGGCGCGCGCTGCTGATGGCGACGGCCGCGGTGGCGCGCAGAGAGATGGTGCGCGCGCTGGGCTTGCTGGGGATTGAGGCCCCGCCGGTGATGTAATCAGCCCTGGGGTATGAAGCTGCGCGGATTTTGGGACTTGATTCTGGCCAGCACCCACGGGCGGCACTCGGGCTGGAGAAAGTCGAACGCGACCCCGGCTTTTTTCTGCTCGGCGTCAACCCAGACCACCGTGCCCTGCGCATCGAGGCCCAACCCCTCCAGGGCGAAGCGGACGGAGAGATCGACCGGCGAGCCTTCCTTCAGGGGAAGATCGCAGGCCACGCAGCAGCCGCCGCGTCCAAGAGTGAAGGTGGAAGCTGCCGCCGCCTCCTTCAGCCCCTCCAACTCCAGCACAATCCGTTGCGCGATCGGTTGCGGCGAGGGCGTCAACCATTTTTCCTCGATTTCCAACAGGCACAGATTGAGCGCCTCGAGCAGGGCAGGCCTGCTCACGGGCTTCTCCAGCAACGCCTCGACTCCCAGGCCGAAGACCTCGCGGCGCGAGAAATTGCCATAACCCGTGACGAAGAGGGTCCTGGGCGGCGGCGTCTCCATCCGGTTGAGATTGCGCACCAGGTCCACGCCGTTCATGATGGGCATGCGAATGTCGGAGAGCAGCACGTCCACCTTCCGCGAGCGGAGAACCTTCATTGCCTCCGCTCCATTGGGGGCCGTGAAGACGCGGAACCCGCTGCGCCCCAGCCACGCCGAGAAGATCTCCAGCAACTCCAGTTCGTCATCCACCACCAGGATGCAGGCCTCCTCCATCCTCATGTCGCAGCTCCTTCCGCGCGACGGGCCAGCACAGGCAGGGTCAGCCGGAAACAGGTGGGGCCCTCTGAATCCAGCAGCTCCAGACTCCCGCCGTGGTCCTGGGCGATGGTCCGCGAGACGCTGAGCCCGATGCCGATCCCCGCCCCCCTGGGTTTGGTGGTGAAGAAGGTCTCCATCAGGCGCGCGCGGTTCTCCGGCGAAACGCCGGGGCCTCCATCCAGCACATCGATGCGCACGGCCTCCACGCCGCCGGTCAGCTCCGAGGGCGGCTGCATCGAGACCCTTACCTGCACCCAGGGCCGGCTGCACACATCGCCGTCGATGGCATCGAAGGCATTGTTCAGCAGGTTGACCAGGACCTGCTCGATCTGCACCTCGCGGCACTCCACCAACGGCAGTCCATCCGGGACCACCGCGTCCAGCGCGATTCCATGCGTGGCGTAGCGCGTCTTTGACAACTCCACTGCCTGATCGATGAGCCCGCGCACGTCTGTCTTCTGCATGGGATCGTGCGATCCCTCGTGGGCCAGCGCCTGCACTCCGCGAATGACGCGGATGGCCCGCTCGGTCGTCTTTACAATGCTGTCGCAGCTCTGCGCCACAACCGAGGCCGGCAGCGTCTCTGCCTGGGCCGCCATCTCGTTCAGGTCGCTGGCGCGCGCGTGAACAATCGCAAGCGGGTTCTTGATCTCATGGGCCAGGTCGGCGGCCAGCCTGGCCAGCACCTCGATGCGCTGCCCGCGCAGTTCGCGCTCCTGCTGCAACTCGCGCTCCAACCGCTTGCGGTCTGTGACGTCGCGGACCACTGCAGTGACAAACAGGCCGGCCTCGGTCCTCACCGGGCTGAGACCGATCTCCGCGGGGAACTCTGTTCCGTCCTTGCGCCGGGCATGCAGGTCCCCCACTCGTTTTTCCATGGGGACGGAGACTCCGGAGCGCAGAAAACCTGCCCGCTGTTCGGCGTGCGCGGCGCGGTGTGACTGGGGGACGAGCTGGTCGACGTTGCTGCCAAGCAGCTCCTGGCGGCTGTATCCAAACATGCGCTCGGCGGTGCGGTTTGCGATGACGATGGTCCCCCGTTCATCCACCTGCAGAATGGCGTCCGGCGCATCCTCGATCAGCTCGCGGAAGCGGCTGTCGGCAAGTTTGTGAGGGACTGTGAGGATGTTTGGGGTGATTCGCAACAGCACCACCAGGACGGCAAGCAGACCCAGCGCCGCGGCGGCCTCGATGGCGACGCTCACCCAGAGTGCCGGACGCCACTGCGTTACCAACTCCACGCCATAGGTCAGGCCACACGCCATCATGGAGGCGGCAAGGAAGAACAAAACACCGTTGAAGCGAAAGCCACGCCGCGAGCGCACAATCCGCAGCAGCACGATCGAGATGGGGAGACAGGCCAGAGCAATCAGCGACTCCGAGACAAGGTGCAGCCTCGACAGTTCCGTCTCTCCAAAAACGCCGAAGCCATGAGACAGTCCCAGCGGTCCGAACATAGGCAAGCCGCCTCTCGAATCTTCCTGATACGTTGGTCCGGCACTGCCGGAGTCCATAGTCTAGACCACAGAGGCGCGCAGGCTGTGGATCACGCCGCGGAGTAGCTTCTGACCCACTCCACAATCGAACGCACGGCCACGCCCGACGGCCCATAGGCGATCCACGGCTTCTTCTCCTCGTTCCAGGCGCAGCCAGCGATGTCCAGGTGCAGCCACGGGGTCTCGCCGGCGAACTCCTTGAGGAACAGTGCGGCGGAGATTGCGCCGCCCCAGCGGTTCTTGCCGGTGTTCATGATGTCGGCAATCTCACTGGCGATGCGCTCGCGATAGTCGTCGGTGCAGGGAAGGCGCCAGAAGTTCTCGCCGGAGACGTCCAGTGCGTTGACAAACTTCGCGCAGGCAGCCTCATCGTTTGAGAAGAGGCCGGCGTTGATCATTCCGAGCGCGACGACGCAGGCGCCGGTGAGCGTGGCCGCGTCGATCAGGTGGGTCGCGCCCAGCGTCTTGGCGTAGTGCAGGCCGTCAGCCAGCACCAGGCGGCCCTCCGCGTCGGTATTCACGATTTCGATGGTCGTTCCACTCATCGCGGTCACTACATCGCCCGGCTTTACGGCGCGGCCGTCGGGCATGTTTTCCGCCGCGCAGACCACCGCGACGACCTTGACTGCGGGCTTCAGCCGCGCAATGGCGTGCATCGCGCCGATCACGGCGGCGGCGCCGGCCATGTCGTACTTCATCTTCTCCATGCCTTCGGCGGGCTTGATGGAGATGCCGCCGGTGTCGAATGTGATGCCTTTGCCGACGAGGCCCAAAACAGGCCCGTCCGCGGGTGCGCCTGCCGCCGGCTGGTAGGTGATGACAATGAGGGCTGGAGGCTCGGCCGAGCCCTTGGCGACGGCCCAGAATGCATCCATCTTCAGCTCGCGAATTTTTTCCGACGAGTGGACCTGGCAGGTCAGCCCGTCCTCGTCGCATATTGCCTTGGCGCGCGCGCCCAGCTCGGTGGGGGTGAGGACATTGCCCGGCTCGTTGACCAGTGCGCGGGTAAAGTTCTGCGCGGCGGCAACGATCAATCCTTCGGCGAATCCTGCCAGAGCCTCCTGTCTTGTTTTCTCATCCGTAACTTTATAGATAAACGTCAATTCATTCAAAAAAACATCTTTATGCTCACTGCGATAGGTGTCCCAATCGGGTTCGGCGAGCTGCGCGCCCTCCACCAGCGCGCGCGCCGTCAGCTTGGCAGAGAGCTCGGCCAGCGGTACGCCCTCAACCGCAGTCGTCTCTGGGAAGGCGATGGCAAGCTCGCGCACCTCTCGCGCCTTGGCTGCACGGACCGCCGTCCCCGCGCCTTTGCGAATTGTGTCCAGCGAGAAGTCTTTCGCATTGCCCAGACCGACGACGAGCAACCGCTCCGCCTGCAAGCCATCACCGTTGGAGCCATCCGCCAGATGAATCAGCGCGCTCTCGCCCAGCGAGGCCTTGAACTCGCCCGGCCCCAGCGCTCGCGCGGCCGCATCGGCCAGGTCGCTCGACTGCGTCAGCAGCACTGGACGCGGCTGCGCGCCCTTGCCCACCGCCAGATCAACCGCGAAGAGCGCCAGCATCGGCGTCGAAAAACCACCCGCATCCCCAAAGATCAGCTTGTTATCCATTCCTCTATCGTATCCCGCTTTGGCCGCCGATCGGGGGCGCAGAGGATCAGTCGATGCGGGGGGCGAGCAGGACGTGCTGCTCGACGACGCTTTGTTCGAGGACTGATTTGCGGGGGTTGGACTTCTTGTAGCGGATATAGACCCGCTTGTCTTTCATGAGGCGGACGAAGGCGTCGGCGTCGGCTTCCTTGGAGAATTCGTGGACGTACTCGCCGGTGAGGTACTCGCGGACGAAGTAAGTGTATTGCAGGGTAGCGCGGAAGTAGGATGTCTTGCGAATTCGTTCTACGCTGCCGCCCAGGATGACGCCTTCGACCAGGGGCCAGCTCTGCGCAACGCGTTCGCGGTAGCGTTTGATCCATCTGCGGATATAGAGCGCGCCCCAGGCGGCAACGAAGTAGGAGACGCCGCGAAAGATGGCTTTGCAGAGACTGACAGTGCCTGGAGTCATACGTCGTACGTTAGCACGAGGGGAGCGGCTTGCAGCCAAAAATCAGTGGACGCGCTGGAGGCGCGCGATGAGCTTTTCTGCGAGGGGCTTGCCGGACTCGGTCCACAGCAGGCGGCTGCTGATGCCGCAGTTCTTCTCCACCAGGAGGGTGAAGGCGAGGAGTTTTTCGACGTTCTGCTGGATGTGGATCTGAGTGGTCTCGTCGAGGGCCTCGTCCTGGGGGGTCTGCAGCGAGGGATTGGGGAGCGGGGGATCCGGGACCCAGGGGGTGTCGATGCCGAAATCGACCAGGAGATGGCCGTTCTGCTCGTATCCGGCGAGGTCGAAGCGCGGGCCGAAGCCAAGGATGCGAACGGTGTGGGTGCGCAGCCGCCAGGCTGAATCGGCGTGGTCGGAGGAGGGGGCATCGGGATCGGGGTCGGCGTCGTACTCGTCGCGGCTGGAGACGATGCCAAGGCGGCTGAATGCGGGCTCGTGGCCCTCGGGGGTCCAGAGCTGCCAGCGCATCTCGAACTCGTAGGCCATGTCGTCGTGCAGCTGCTCGGTGGCTTCGGCGACGGCAGCCTCAAGCAGGGAGTCGGCGGTCTCCGCGGCGGTGGGATCGACTGGGGCGAGGATGTCGATGGGGGTGAAGCGCTCGTCGATGACGTAGATGCGCTGGTAGGTGGGCGGCTCGGTGAAGTTGATGGGATAGGCGGAGGCGGCGGAGATGCGCTTGGCGCCGACCTGGGCGAACTGGCGCAGGACGCCGGCAAGCGCTGCGGGCAGGGACTCCAGGCGGAAGTTGGGATACCACAGGCTGAGATAGAGGCGATCTGCCATGGAGGATCATTCTAGAGCATTTTTCCCGGGCCTATGGCGGGAAAGAGTCCGGCGGGGGCGGATTTTTATGGGGCCGGGCGGCGCGGATGAGAAGATGGAGGGGGCGGACGGATGCGCAATCGAGTAGAGAGACTGAGGAGATGGCTGCTGGGGAGCGCGGGCTTCCTGGTGCTGGTGATTGCTGCGTTTCTGGGGACTGCGCGCTACCTGTCGCACCTGCACGTGAAGATACCGATCAAGCTGGGGGTGGACGTCAAGGTTGACTCGACCGGGGTGAACTTGTGCGATACGGTGGGGCCGAAGACGGTCTACTGCGTTCATGCGGCCAAGGAGATCGAGCACACCAACGGCAAGATTGCACTGCACGATGTGTCGATCGCGCTCTATGGGAAGAATGGCGACCGCAACGACCGTATCTACGGCGAAGATTTCGAGTACGACCAGAAGGCAGGGGTGGTTCGCGCCATTGGGGTGGTGCACCTGGACCTGCAGGCGGCTGAGGCGGCAGGCGCTTCCGCTCAGCCGGCAGGCCCGGCCCAGGCAGCCGCCTCCGGGGCGAAGGTGCTGCACGCGACCACCAGCGGGCTGGTGTATCTGGAGAAGCTGGGCGTGGCTGCGACCAGCGAGGACATCGAGTTCCAGTCGGGCGCGATGACGGGCCACGCGACAGGGGCCGACTACAGCAGCGACACGGGTGTGTTGATGCTTCACTCGGCGGTGAGCATGAGCGGCATGGCGGGCAAGCGGGCGGTGCAGGTGACGGCTGCGACGGCCGATCTCGACAACAGGAACCAGGAGGTTTTTCTTACCCGCGCAAGATACGTCTCGCAGGGGCAGACGGTGGAGACCCAGCGGGCGACGCTGCATACCCGGCCCGACGGAACGCTGGCGCGAGTGGAGGCCGAGGGCGATGTGACGGCGGAGGCGAACGGCGCAACGGAGATCTCGCAACGGGCCGATGTGCAGTTGAATGCAAAGGGCCAGCCCCAGTCGGCGCTGCTGACGGGCGGGGTGAGATACGCGAGCGACCAGCCTCTGCGCCAGCTTCGGGGAGAGGCACAGGAGGCGCAGATCGCCTTCGATGCGCAGGACAAGCCGCAGCCGAACGATGCGGTGTTCAGCGGCGCGGTCCACCTGACCGAGCGCACCAGAGCGACGGAGGGGGCGCGGGAGCCGTGGAGCACGCGCGATCTGACCGCCGCGAAGGTCGAGGCCAGGCTGGCTTCGGCGGGCGCGGGCAAGGCGCAGTTGCGGGACGTGGAGGCGACGGGGAGTGCGCATCTCGTGGTGGTGAACAACGGCAGTCTGGCGCGCACTCGCGGCCAGGGGACGACGGAGTTGTCGGCTGACGACCTGAAGGCGCACCTGATCGACGCGAAGGATGCGAGGCAGCCACTGCGGCTGGACACGGTTGCGGGACGCGGCCACACGCTGCTGCGACAGGTAAGCGCGGATGGAATCGAGCAGACGAGCGCCGGGGATTCGCTGGACGCGAAGTTCCGCGCATGGAGTTCTGCCAGCACTACTTCGAACACTGCGAAGACCCGGCCCGCGGGAGCTGCGGTTGCAAGCCCGTCGCGCAGCGGCGCGGGCAGTCTGCAGGGCGGAGAGGGTTTGGACGAGCTATGGAGCGCGCTGCAGCAGGGACACGTTTCGATAATGAGGCGCGCGCCGGCGAAGAGCGGCGTGAAGACGGGGAATGCCCAGGAGGATGTGGAACACGCGAGCGCGGAGAGGGCGGCATACGATGGCGATCTGGACCGTGTAACGCTGACCGGCGGCGTGCAGGTGAGCGATGCGGCGAGCGTGTTGTGGGCGCAGCAGGTTGCGCTGGACCGCGCGACAGGCGACGCGCACGCGGTGGGTGCGGTCAAGGTGAATTATCTTGTGCAGAATTCCGCCCAGACGAGTGGGTCGCACGCTGCTGCACCGGATGAGCCAACGCACATTCTCGCCGAGCGGGCCGATTTGGTTCACGCAACAAGCGTTGCTATGTTCTACGGCAGGCCGGTGCGGCTGTGGCAGGGCGGTTCGCAGGTGCAGGCGCCGGTGATCGAGTTGTCGCGTGCGCAGAAACGGCTGACCGCGCGGGGCGAGGCATCGCAGGGAGTGTCTGCTGCGATGCAGGTGCATACGGTCCTGATGAGCGCGGGGAGCGGCAACTCCAGTGCGGCGCGGGTTGGCGCGTCCAGGTCAGGTTCCGGAACGCAAGGCTGCGAAGACCGCCCAGCCGCAAAGGCGGGAGCCGGCAAGTCCGCAGAAGGTGCGGCGGAGACCGATGCGCAAACGGCGTCCCTGGTGCGCATCGCGAGCGGCGGGCTGATCTACTCGGGCGATTTGCGCCAGGCTGAGTTCACCGGCGGCGTACGTGCGGAGACGGTCGACGGAACGATTCGCGCGAGTGAGGCCACGGTCTACCTGCAGCCGGATGTGGGGGCGAAACAGGCTGCGCGACCGGGAGGCGCGAGCGCGACATCAGGCGCCGCCGGGAAGAATGCAGCTCCGGCAGCCACGAATGTAGAGGCGGGCGCAAGCGGAACTCCGGCTGTCCCTTCGCTTGTGGGGGAGTTGGAACGCGTGGTCGCGGCAGGACACGTTGAGCTTGATAAGCCGGGGCTGCACGCCACAGGAACGCGACTGGTGTACACGGCGAGCGATCGAATTGCGCTGCTTACCGGCGACAGCAATGCTCCGCCCAGGGCGGTGGGCGCGCAGGGCACGACGACAGGCGCTGCATTGCGCTTTAATTCCTGTGATGACAGCATCGAAGTTTTGGGAACTCCGGGGCAGCCTGCCCGCACGGACGCCCGGACAGGCAAGGATGGGGGAAACGAGAAGGGAACGCGGTAAATTCGATTTTTTCGAGACTAAGCGCCGAAACGGGAGTTATATCGAAGGATGAGACAGGGCCGGGAACGGTAGAAAGGGCAGGGACGCTTGTGACGGCAGCGATGCGGACGCTGGAGACGGAAGAGATTGGCAAGTCCTACGCCGGACGGCAGGTGGTGCGCGGCGTGAGCATGCAGATTGCGCAGGGCGAGGTGGTGGGGCTGCTGGGGCCGAACGGCGCGGGCAAGACGACGTGCTTCTACATGATTGTGGGGCTGGTGCGGCCGGAGGCGGGGCGCATCGTGGCCGATGGCGACGACATTACGCGGCTGCCGATGTACCTGCGCGCCCGGGAGTATGGCATCAGCTATCTGCCGCAGGAGCCTTCGATCTTCCGCAAGCTGACGGTGGAGGACAACATTCTGGCGGTGCTGGAGGCGCAGCAGATGAGCCGGGAGGAGCGGCGCACGCGCACCGAGAAGCTGATTGAGCAGTTCAGCCTGGGCCATGTGCGCAAGACCATGGGCTATGCGCTGAGCGGGGGCGAGCGGCGGAGGGTGGAGATTGCGCGCTGCCTGGCCATCGAACCGGCGTTTATTCTGCTCGACGAGCCGTTCTCCGGCATCGATCCGATTGCGGTGCTGGAGCTGCAAGAGATCATCGCCGCGCTGAAGAAGAACGGGATCGGACTGCTGGTGACCGACCACAATGTGCGTGAGACCCTGTCTGTGACCGACCGCGCGTACATCATCAACGAGGGCAAGATCTTTCGCGCAGGAACGCCCGGAGAGCTGGGCCGCGACCCCGAAGTGCGGCGCATCTACCTGGGCGAAAGATTTTCCATGGAGTAGCGCTCGGGAGAGCGGCATTTGCGTGGCGCGGACGCGTACGGCTGTGGGCGCAGCGATTGCGTCTAAGTGGGTATTGCCTGCGTCTATAAGTCCTATACAGGCAATGGCCGTAGACGTTGCGCTTCTGTGGAGGCATGGATCGCGCACGCTGCAAGAATGCCGTGCGGCGTGTAGACTGTGGCCAAGTTCACAGGCAGACGAACAACGGCAAGAGTACGGCGATTGGTTTCTTCGCGCCAAGAGTGCGGAGCAATGAAGCAGGTCGAGGTCGATAAATTGCTGCAGCAGAAGCTAAATCTGAGAGTCGCGCAGCGCCAGATGCTGACGCCTGGACTGGTGCAGATGGTCAGCGTGCTGGCGCTGAACAAGCTCGAGCTGAAGGAGATGATCAACACCGAGATGGTGGAGAACCCGGTGCTGGAGGAGGTGGAGGAGTCCGCGGTCACGATCGAGGAGCTGGCGGGACGCGAGGCCGAACGCGAACGCTCCGCGGAGGAGATTGCCAGCGAGCACGAACGGACCGAGAAGGACCCGTTCGACGAGATCGACTTTGGCAGCTACTTCCAGGACTACCTGGACCCGGGATTTCGCACTGCGTCCAGCTTCGAGGAGTACGACCGGCCGTCGTTCGAGAACTTTCTGTCGCAACCCAGTACGCTGAGCGACCATCTGGAGTGGCAGTTGGGCTCGATGAACCTGGCCGAAGAGGTGCGCCTGGCCGCGGACCTGGTGGTTGGCAATCTGAACGAGGATGGGTACCTGACGGCCACCGACGAGGAGCTGGTGGAGGAGTTGATTGAGGCGCGCGGCCCGGCGCGCGCGGAGCCGATCCCGTTCGAGCGCGGAGTGAAGGGCCGGGCTGTGTGGGAGGCGCACCGCTCAGCGATGAAGGCTGGGCTGGGGGTTGCCGCACCCGGTTCGGGAGCGAATTTCAACGGCGCAGGCCGCATCGGCGAGCGTGCGTCAGCTCTGGTGACGGTGCAGGAGGCGCGCGCGATAGTTAATAATCTCGATCCGCTGGGGGTTGGCGCACGCGATCTGCGCGAGTGTCTGTTGATCCAGATCGCCGCGCAACGCCGCGAGGCGGAGTTGGTGCTGAAGCGCGCACCGGCGCGAATGGTGAATCGCCGCGACGATCTGCCGGACGACATTGCGGGCGATGAGGCGGAGAAGGCGGGGCGTGAGGCTGCACCGGTCGCTCATCCGCTTCGCCATGAGACCATGAATGGCGCTGCGCTGCGCAATGAGCAGGCGGGAAGTGGCCTGGCGCGCGATGATGCGCATCGCAATGGCCCGCCGCGCAACGATTCGCAGCACAATGGACAGAACCGCGACGTTCCGCCGGGCAGCGGGAGTGACGGCGACGTCTTCGAGATTGCGGCGCACATCGTTGCCAACCACCTGGCGCTGCTGCAGAAGAAGGACATGCGCGAGTTGACGCACAGTTGCGGCGGAGGCGTTGAGGAGGTGCAGGCCGCGGTGGATTTCATTCGCACGCTCGATCCGCGGCCCGGACAGCGCTACAACCTGAGCGAGACGCGGCTGATCGAGCCGGATGTCGCGTTCGTCAAGCGCGACGGTGAGTATGTGGTGGTGATGAACGAGGAGGACATGCCCACGCTCCGCCTGAGCCGCGCCTACCGCAGAATGCTGCGCGAGAAGACGACGGAGAAGGACGTGCGCGAGTACGTCAAGGAGCGTTACAAGTCCGCCATTCAGTTGCTGCGCAACATCGAGCAGAGGAAGAACACGATCCTGCGCACCTGCGAGGTGATTGTGCGCCGCCAGGCGGAGTTCCTGGAACGCGGCGAGCAGGGCCTGAAGCCGATGATGATCAAGGAGGTGGCCGAGGAGATCGGCGTGCATCCTTCGACCGTGAGCCGGGCAGTGGCCAGCAAGTATGTTCATACGTCGCAGGGCGTCTACGAGCTGCGCTACTTTTTCACCGAGGGAGTGAATGGGCCGGAGGGTGGCGACCTGCCTCTGGTGCTGCTGAAGCGCAGGGTCAAGAAGCTGATCGAAGACGAAGACCCGCGCAAGCCGCTGACCGACGACCAGATTGCGGCGGAGCTGCAGCGGCAGGGCATCCGGGTCACACGCAGGACGGTGGCAAAGTACCGCGAAGACATGCAGATTCCCAGTACGCATCAGAGGCGCGTACGCTGATCAGCAGGGAGGCGCATCGGGCCACGGGGGACGCATCAAGTCGGGCGCAGCGAGTCGGGCGAAGTACGGAATGCATCGAACCAGGTTGGATCGAACGGATGAGGTGGGCGGATGGTCATTGAGTACACGGGAAGGCAGACGGTGGTCACGCAGAAGTACAAGGACCTGGCCGAAGCGGGGCTGAAGCGCATGGAGAAGATCGTCGGCAGGGCGGCAATTGCGCACGTTGTGCTGACGGTGGACAAGTACCGCAAGATCGCCGAGGTCACGGTGAAGCAGGGAAGTCAGAGCATGGTCTCCAACTGCGAGTCGTCGGAGATGACCATAGCGCTGCGCGATGCGCTGGCCAAACTGGAGCAGAAGGCCATCCGGCAGAAGCAGAGGATGTCCACGATCAAGCGGCACCGGCGAACGGGAGAGCTGACCTTGGACAATGTCGAGGTCCCGGGTGATTTTGCGGTATCAGAGGAAGTCTGATTGGTTGCGAAGAAGAGAACTCCGCGGCCACAGCCTGCTCAACCTATAATCCAGAGCTTTCTTCTAGCTAACTGAACTTATGCGCGTTATTTGCCGGCGGAAGCTCCACGCTTCCAGCAAAGACAACTAAGGCGCGTATTTATAGTTTGCGCAGCAAAAAAAACCATTGAAATCGTTGGCTTCATGCCCACTGTCCTACTTTCGGACTGTCCTACTATGGGACAGTGCGATTTCAGGCGCTTGCAATGTGAAAAACTATTTCTAGGTGGGCAATAGTCCGCACCCATAGAGAGACTCCACCATCTGCCAAAATGAGAAGCCGGTTTCAGGATGGTTTCCGGAGGGAGTTACTATCCCTCTTCTATCTGGCATTGGAAATGACAGGTCTGATAATCATGATTAATCGCAGAAATGCATTTATTATTCTCCCCGTCCTGCTGCTTGGTGTTACCGGCATCTCTCGCGCGGACTCCGTTCTCGGAGTTGCCAGCGCGTACAACCTGCTGGCCCTCGGCTATGGAACTACCCCTGGTACCATCAGCGTCAGCTCCGATGTGGGCGGACGGATCGCGGCGTCCGGCAGGGTGCTGAACGCGCCCGTGGTGGGGCAATCGCTGATCAACGATCCATACGCAGCCCTGGCCGACGGCTACCTGATGGTCGCCGGGAGCGGCGTGAGTTCCGGCGAGCATACCAATGTGCAGGCATCCGGCTCGATCTACGCGCTTGGGGCCGACAGCAGTCAATTCAACTTCAATGACAGCGGCTCACTGGTGAGTAGCGGCGCATCGCCGATCGACTTCAGCAGCCTGAGCACGTCTCTGGACGCGGAGAGCCTGTATCTAGGCTCTCTGCTGACGACCGGCCAGGTGCTGACCGCAGGGCAGTCCGGCTTTCCCAGCGGAGCGAACCCATCGTGGTTGGTGCTTGATGGAACCAGCGCGGCGGTGGATATATTCGACATCACGGCGGCACAACTGGCGAACGTGAACGATCCGCTCGACATTGTTGTGCCCAACGGCGCGACTGTCATTATCAATGTGTCCGGGACGGCGGATTCGCTGGGCGGGGGCATTTACATCAACGGGATACAGCCCTCCCAGACCGGCGATGCCGGGGCGAATGTGCTGTTCAACTTCGACGACGCGACCTCGGTCTCGCTGGGCGGGCAGTTCACGGCCTCCATGCTGGCCCCGTTCGCCGTCGTCGTCGGCAACTCGTCCATCGATGGCACGATCATTGCGGCCCAGATCGCCGACAGCGGCGAGGTCCACAACGCGGAGTTTACCGGGAGCCTTCCCAGCCCGCCCACGGCGGCCACTCCCGAGCCCGGCAGCCTGGTGCTGCTTGGCACCGGCATGATGGGGATCGCAGGCCTGAAGCTGTGCAAGAGGACCATGGACAGGGGCTCTCCTCGGCCTGTCTAACCGGTTTTGCCGGGTTGCCGATAAGTCATGCAGGAGAGCGTGCATGAGTGACGACAGGCAATTAAATGGGGCCGTCGAGGCCGAGCGAGTCCTGCACTCACGGTCGCCCCTGCTCGCGCAGGAGCGGTTGCTGGCCTTGTCTGCGGGCCAGTTCAATCCCTGTAACACCCTGTATGAGTGGCTGGAATCGCTTCCCGTGTCGGCCTTCCTGGAGCGTGGCGATGAGATTGCGGCGGCCAACAATCTGGCGCGGCGTTTGATTGGAACCAGCGAGAGCATGAAGGTGAATCATGTATTACTGGGCGCATATTCCGAGGCTAAGAATGCGAGGCAGCGTTTTGAGTGTCTCCTTGTCCCCCCTGGCGGGAGTGCGATGAGGGTAGCTGGCGTGGTTCAGCCCTTCCCGGTCGCAGGCGGAGGGGCCCGGCTGGTGTTGCTGATGGAGCCGATGGAAGAGGACGCGGAGAGCGTGGCTGGCGACGACAGCGAACACAGGTGCGGCTTTCTGGAGGAGCTCTTCGACACGGCGTCCGAGGCCATGGTCATTACACAGGGGGACCGCATTCTGCGCGCCAATCGCGAGTTTTCACGCATCTTCGGATATCCCAAGGAGGCCTGCCTGGGAAGCAATCTGTTCGATCTGATTGTGCCCGAAGGCCGGATGCACGAGACCGAGATGATGGAGCACATGATTGAGGCTGAGGGCCGGGCCTCGATGGAGACGGTGCGGCATACCAGCACGGGCGAGGCGCTGGATGTGTCCATCGTGGTCACGCCGGTGCAGCTTGGGGGCGGCAGGAGCGGCCACGCGGCGACCTATCGCGACATCCGCCGCGAGAAGCAGATGCAGGCCAGGCTGCAGCATTCTGCGCTGCACGACCCGCTGACCGGGCTTGCCAACCGGGTGCTGTTCCTCGATCGGCTGACGCTGACCATGGCTCGGCTGCGGCGCAGGCCGGACCGCAACTTTGCCGTCGTCTTCCTCGATCTCGACCGCTTCAAGCAGGTCAACGACACCTGGGGCCACGCGGCGGGGGACACGCTTCTGCTCGCCGTGACCGCGCGTTTGCGCGCCTGTCTGCGCCCGCAGGACACGATCGCGCGCTTCGGAGGGGACGAGTTTGCGCTGGTGCTCGACGAGGCCGGCAGCACGGAAGACATCGAGTGCACGGCGAGTCGCATTCAAAACGAGTTGCAACTGCCAGTTGATATTGGCGACGGCGAGGTCTGCGTCTCCGCCAGCATGGGCATTGTGCTGGGCTCCACGGCATACAACGACGTCGAGGACATCCTGCGCGATGCGGATGCAGCCATGTACCGCGCCAAGGCCAATGGCAGGGCGCGCCACGAATTTTTTATGGTGGATGCGAGCGCAACGCCGCCGCAGGGAATCTCGTCTGCCGTGAGGTCTGTGTCCGAGGCGGCGTGAGGCGGTTTTTTGGCTGGTTTGTAACCAGCGGGGTGCTAGGATTTCTTCATGGCGCCGAAACGCATTGCGAAGACGGGAAAACCCCCGAGCGAGCAGGTCAACCATACGGATGACGGCGAGCTGGTGATCCTGACCGGCATGTCGGGATCGGGCAAGCTGTCGGCGCTGAATGCCTTCGAGGACCTCGGCTACTACTCTGTGGACAACCTGCCGCTGGAGCTGATCCCGCGCTTTGCCGACCTGGTGCGCCAGTCGGCCGAGATCGAGCGCGCGGCGCTGGTTGTGGATGTGCGCGAGGGGATGCAGCTGGAGAGCTTTCCGGCGATCTTGAAGCAGGTGCGCATGGTGCTGCCGACGCGGGTGGTCTTTCTGGAGGCCAGCGAAGACTCGCTGGTACGCCGGTTCTCCGAGACCCGGCGGCCGCACCCGATGGGACGCACAGAGACGGTGGTGCATGGCATCCGCGCGGAACGAAAGCGGCTGGCTCCCATCCGCAACGTCGCCGACATCGTGATCGACACCACCAAGTTCAACGTGCACGAGCTGCGCGCGCACATTATTGCCCAGTTTGAGCGCGCAGCGGGCGATCGCGAACTCACCATCTCGTTGTCCAGCTTCGGCTTCAAGAACGGTGTGCCCGGCGAGGCCGACATGGTCTTCGACGTGCGCTTTCTGCCCAATCCACACTTTGTGCCGGAGTTTCGCAAGCTGACCGGGCGTCATGCCAAGGTGGCGAAGTACGTCCGGCAGTTCCCCCAGACGCTGGAGTTTTTGGACAAGGCGACGGAGATGCTGAAGTTTCTGCTGCCGCACTACATTGAGGAGGGAAAGAGCTACCTGACTGTGGCGTTTGGATGCACCGGCGGACAGCACCGGTCGGTGTTTATCGCCGAAGAGATGAAGAAGCGGCTAGAGGCCGAGGGCTACCGCGTGAAGACGGCGCACCGCGACATGCCGCGCTGACGGCTGCTCTCTTGCTCTGCCTTGAGCGCATCGCAATCAGGGCGGCGGAGTAAAAAGATTGGGTCCTTCGGCACGCGTGAACGCGTGCCCTTCCGAACCTCAGTAAATGCTGGACGCTGTATTACTGTCCGCAAAAAAACATAGAATGGCTGGATGCGAGTGAGCGGCGAACAGGACCGGGGGTTGGAGGCATGAGGCGCAACTGGCGTTTGCTGCTGTACGCCCGCCCCTACGTGCTGTATACGCTGGCGTCGCTGGTGACGACGGCGGTGTTTGCGGCGATGGCCGGGCTGCGCGTCATGCTCATCAAGCCCATCATCGACAACGTGCTGAGTGCGAAGGACTCGCCGCGCCAGATACTGGTTTACACCATTCCGCATACCAAAAGGGTGATTGATCTCCAATTTCTTATTCCCCAGCACTTCCACAACGCGTGGACGGTGGTTGCGGTCGCCCTGGTGGGCTCGGCGATCATTAAATCGATCTGCGACTACCTGGGCACACTGCTGGCGAACAAGGCGGGGTTCGGCATGATCACCGACCTGCGCAACGATTTTTACGACTCGATCCTGCGACGCTCCACCGCATTCTTCCAGCGCCATACCTCAGGCACGCTGATCTCTACGCTCATCAACGACGTGGAGCGGGTGCAGACAGCAATGGCAACCGTCCTGAGCGATTTTCTGCAGCAGTTCTTCACGCTGGTGGTGATGATCGGGGTGGTGGTGATCACCGGGGGAACGATGGCGCTGGTGCTGCTGGTGTTTGTACCGATCATCGTCTACTCGTCGCGCAAGGTGGGCCGCAGCGTGCGCAGGACCACGCGCCGCGGGCAGGACAGGCTGGCGGAGATCCAGAACATTGTGCAGGAGACGATCACCGGCAACGGCATTGTGAAGGCGTTCGGCATGGAGCATTGGGAGATGAGCCGTTTTCGCCGCGCGTCCGGCCGTCTGCTGAGCGCCAACATGCGCTCGGTTGCAGTGCAGGCAATCTCCTCGCCGCTGATGGATGCGCTGGGCGCGGTGCTGCTGGCGCTGCTGCTGTGGTTCGGCCGCAATTTCTTTATCCTGCACGGCGTTCCCGAGGGCATGTTCATTACGTTTCTTGCGGCGGTGATTATGCTGTACGATCCGCTGCGCAGAATGCCGGGGTACTACAACAACTTTCAGCAGGCGGTGGGCGCGAGCGAGTACATCTTCCGCTTCATGGACGCCGAGGACGACGTGCGCGAGAAGAAGCGCGCACACGTTCTCCGGGGATTCAAGGACTCCGTGCGCTTCGAGCAGGTGGACTTTGCCTACGCCAGCGAGGGCGAGGTGACCGAGGTGCTGCACGCGATTGACCTGGAGGTGAAGCGGGGCGATGTGATTGCGATTGTGGGGCCGAGCGGGGCGGGAAAGTCGTCGCTGGTGAACCTGATTCCGCGCTTCTTCGATGTGACGGGCGGGCGCATCGCGATCGACGGCCACGACCTGAGGGACGTGACCATTGCCAGCCTGCGCAGGCAGATCGGCAAGGTGACGCAGGAGACCATCCTGTTCAACGACACGGTGCGCAACAACATCGCGTACGGCCAGCCCGACGTTCCGCTGGGCCGCGTCGAGGAGGTGGCGCGGATGGCGCTGGCGCACGACTTCATCCTGCGCATGCCGGAGGGTTACGACACCATGATCGGCGAGAAGGGAGTGCGGCTGTCGGGCGGCGAGCGGCAGCGGCTGGCCATTGCGCGCGCCATCCTGAAGAACGCGCCGATCCTGATTCTGGATGAGGCGACCTCGGCGCTGGACACCGAGAGCGAGGCGTTTGTGCAGGCCGCGCTGGCCAACCTGATGCAGGACCGCACTGTGTTTGTGATTGCGCACCGCATGTCGACCGTGCGCCGGGCCACGCGCATTATTGTGCTGGAGGACGGGCGCATCACTGAGATCGGCACGCACGAGGAGCTGATGCAGAAGTCGGGGACCTATCGACGGCTCTACGATCTGCAGTTTGACAGTGTGCGGTTCGAGAGTCGCGCGGCAAGCGAATCGGAGTTTGCCGAATCAGAGGCTTTGTAAGGAATACTGTGAGCAAACAGCAACCTATGACGAGTGAAGAGCAAGCTGCGACCAAGCAGACGCGCCCCATTTATTCCATGACCGGCTACGCCAGCGCGCAGTCGGCGACCGAGGACGACCTCGCATTCACGCTGACGCTGAAGAGCGTGAACCATCGCTTCCTCGACCTGAGCCTGCGCCTTCCCGGCGACTGCGACGCGCTGGAGGTTGCGCTGCGGCGGCTGATCAAGGAGCGCGTCCGGCGCGGGCATGTGGATGTCACGCTGCATCCGGACCGCCGCGCGCGCGAGGCTGCGGTGACGATCCAGCTCAACCGCGAGCTGCTGGCCGCGCACATGCAGGTCTTTCACGAGGCGGCCAAGCTGCACCACTTCAACGTGGAACCGAACCTGAACGAGCTGTTGCGCATGCCGGGCGTGCTCTCGTCGGAGGCCGCGGCGGCGCCGGATGCGGAGCGCGCGGCATCGCTGGAGGCAGTGGTGATGGCGCTGGTGCCTTCTCTGCTCGACCAACTGAACCAGGTGCGCGCGGTGGAGGGCGCGGCGCTGGCGGCGGAGCTGCGCGCGGAGATGATGCGTCTGCGGGCGCTGGCCGAGGAGGCCGCGGAGCTGCGCACGGGCGCGCGCGAGGCGCACTACGAGCGGCTGCGCACGCGCATCGGCGAGCTGTTGAAGGCCGATGAGGCTGCGGCTGCTCAGGCGACGGAATCGCGCCTGCTGGCCGAGGCCGCGCTGCTGGTCGAGCGCTCCGACATCGAGGAGGAGCTGGTGCGGCTGCGGGCGCACATCGAGAGCTTTGTGGAGATGCTGGACGCGGGCGGAGAGCTGGGCAAGCGGCTGGACTTCCTGCTGCAGGAGCTGAACCGCGAGGCCAACACGATGCTCTCGAAGACCACCGGCGGCGATCCCGGCCTGGGCCTGCGACTCACCACTCTCGGCCTCGAAATGAAGTCCGAGATCGAACGCGCCCGCGAGCAGGTGCAGAATTTGGAGTAATCTCAACTCACATGTCTTTTGGAGTACGAGGCTATTGTGAATCGGCTAATTATTCTGTTTGCTGTGGCAACAGTGATGGTCTCTACGGCGGTAGGGCAACGGCGACCTGATGTTGTTGAACGGCTTATGCCGGATGGCAATGCTCAAGCTATTGTCAATCTCACTCCCGCGCAGAGAGACAAGGTTGTGATTCAGCTACAGGCAATCCAGAAACAAGCGACAGGGGATCGGCTGCTGGACGTGACTTTTTTGCTGGCAGCATATGGCTCCGACTACGAGAAGAACCGCGACGCACTTATTCATAATCTTCGCGGCTGCTCTACGTCATCTTATGCTTCTCGCGCTCCATACAAATATGGTTGCTCTAACTCCGTTGCCGATTGCCTGATTGTCTTATACAAGCGTGGCCATAAGGAGGTTTTGCAGCCGCTGCTTCTCTTGGGGATGGCTGCTGCCAACGCAGACATCGCAGAGGGGACTGGGGGCTTTGGTTCGGACATATTGATCGATCACCCGACCGATCTACTTGATGCAATTCGGCCTCTCCAACCGAAAACACAACGGCAACTGTGTCGTTTTGTCGGGTCAGCAGACGGTGGTGGTATTGGAACGCCGAGTCTTCGACGTGTTCAAAAGAACCTCAAAGCAATAGGCGACGATCTCGCACTGACCTGTCTTCAGCAGGTCGAAGCAGCAAATAAGCCCCAATAATAATGTAGACGGCTTGTAAGGCACGTTGTTGTGTAACCGGCGGGAGCGGTTACACTTCTTGGGAGAGATGGCGGGCATACTGTTTATCATTTCGGCGCCCTCGGGTTCGGGCAAGTCTACGCTGGTGGCGCAGGTGCGCACGCTGGTGGAGGGTCTGGAGTTTTCCATCTCGTACACGACGCGCGCGCCGCGCGGATCGGAGACGGACGGCCGCGAGTACCACTTCATCAGTCGCGCGACCTTTGAGCGAATGATCGCGGCGGACGAGTTCCTGGAGTGGGCCGAGGTCTTCGGCAAGGATTACTACGGGACGGCGCGGACGGCGCTCGACCACGCGCGCGCGGCGGGCAAGGACCTGCTGCTGGACATCGACGTGCAGGGCGCGAAGCAGGTGATGCAGCGGATGCCGGAGGCGGTGTCGATCTTCATCCTGCCGCCCAGCCCCGAGGTGCTGGAGATGCGTCTGCGCCACCGCAGCGAGGCCGAGCACATGACCTCGGAAGAGGAGATCGAGCGGCGGCTGCAGCAGGCGCGCAGCGAGCTGCAGCAGGTGTGGGAGTACAAGTACGCGCTGGTGAACGACGTGCTGGACCAGGCCACGGCGGAGATGCGCGCGATCATGCTCTACGAGCGCGGCGTACGCGACGGCGTGCAGGCGATGGCGGAGAGCTGCCGAACGGACGCACACTCGGAGCGGTTGCGCGCCGTGCTAAGAAGCTTTCATGTTGGGTGAGTTGCTGCGGAAGCCTCAGGGGTTAAAGCCCATTGATTTGGTTGATTCTATTTGTGGGCTGAAGAGGATGCTGAAAAAGTTGATGTATCGTTTTAAACCTGCCCTCAGCGGCTAAAGCCGTATTGCAAATACGGCATTTTACGGCATCGTTCGACTTCGCTCAGGACAGGCTCGTGAAACCATGCTTAAGTAAAACGGAGATTTCCAGCAGCCTCTGAAGCCCCACGCTCCCTCCGTTATCTCCAGAGAAAATGTGAGGCACACTTAATCCCGCCCATTGCAGAGAGGGTGATGCATGGGGTGCGCGGCTAGGGGACTGGCTTCGGTGCGGGGAGTTGGGACTGAATCCATGCGTCGACCTGGGCTTCGAGAACATCGAGGGGCAGCGCGCCGGAGTCGAGGACGACGTCGTGGAAGGCGCGAAGGTCGAAGCGCGGGCCGAGGGCTGACTTGGCGCGGTCGCGGAGTTCCAGAATCTTGAGCTGGCCCATCTTGTAGCCGAGGGCCTGCGCGGGCCATGCGATGTAGCGGTCTACTTCGGATTGGATGTTGGTCTCGTCGAGGCTGGAGTATTGGTGGAAGTAGTCGACCATCTGCTGGCGCGTCCAGTGCTGGGAGTGGACGCCGGTGTCGACGACCAGGCGGATGGCGCGCCACATGTCGGCCTCTAGGCGGCCGTAGTCCGAGTAGGGGTCCTGGTAGAAGCCGATCTCCTTGCCCAGGCGTTCGGAGTAGAGCGCCCAGCCCTCGGTGTAGGCGGTGTAGTAGGACTGCTGGCGGAAGGCGGGAAGGCCGGTCAACTCCTGCTGGATTGAAATTTGCAGGTGGTGGCCGGGGATGCCCTCGTGGTAGGCGACGGCCTCGACATCGGCCAGCGAGCGGTCGGCGAAGTGGTAGGTGTTGACATCGACGTTACCGGGACGCTTGCCGTCGGGCGTGCCTTGGTCGTAAAAGGCCTGGGGCTGGTTGGGGGCCATGTAGTCCGGCATGGGGACCACTTCGAGCTTGGCCTTGGGGAGGGTTCCGAATAGCTCCGGCAGGCGGGGCTGCATCTGCGCGATGTAGCTCCTGTAGGTTGCCAGCAGGGCGTCGGCGGAGGCGGGGTGAAGCTTGGGGTTGGCCTTGAGCGCGGCGTTGAAGGACTGCTGGTCGGCGGAGCCTAATTTATGCACGATAGCGAGCATCTCTGCCTGGTCGCGGGCGACTTCGCCGAGGCCAATCTGGTGAATCTCGGCGGCGGATTTATCGAGCGTGGTGGACTGGCGGATGCGGAAGGCGTAGTAGGCAGCGCCGTCGGGCAGGGCCGAGATGCCGGGATCGGTGCGGCAGTTGGGAATGTAGGCGACGGCGAGGAACTTGGCGAAGCGCTGGTAGGAGGGGAGCACCTGCGTCGCGATGGCGTCGAGGACGGCGTCCGTGATCCGCTTGCGGTCTTCCGGACTAACGGATGCGGGGAACTTTTTGAGTGGGAGAGCAAAGGGACTGTCGGCGGGCTTTTGCGCGGCGATGGACTGGGTCTCGGCGAGGGCCTTCTGCATGAGAAACTGCGGCGGCGTGCGGCGGTCGTCGAGGCCGGACTGCAGGTTGGTCATGATCTGCGAGAAGGCGGCGGGGACCTTGGCGAGGCGGGCGATGTAGTGGTCGTAGTCGGCGGCGGTGTCGAAGGAGGTGTGCGCGGCGAGCTGAGGCAGGTCGAGCTGGAGGCCCTCGTACTGGTTGACGGGCATCTCCCACTCCTTGAAGCGCGCGGCCTCCTGGTCTTCGATCAGCGAGCGCAGCATGAGCTCGGCGGAGAGCTGGGCTTGATGCGGAAGGCCGGTGGTGTCGATGGCGGAGAGCCGCTGGATGTAAGTGCGGCCGCGGGCCAGGGATTCGTTGTACGCGCGTGGGGAGAAGTCGGTGAGCTGGTCGTCGTAGCGCTTGTCGCCGAGGAAGGTGGCGTACTCCGGCGAGTGGCGAAGCTTGTCCTGCCATATCTCGTCGAAGAGGCGGGAGAGATCGCGGCTGCGGGCTGCGATGTCCTGGGCGAGGTCCCCGGCGGGAACGGCGGCGGGAGTGGGCGCGGGCGCGGCGCGCAGTTGGGCGTGGAGTGGGAGCGCGGCAGATGCGCAGAGCAATAGGACGATGCAGAGATTCTTCATTCGACTTCGAACCCTCGGGCGGAAAGGCGCCTGCTCCGAGTGTATCGAGGTTGGGAAAACGATTCTGCTGATGGAGCTATCCAGCGCGTGATTCGGGGGAGACGGAGCTGGCGTCCAACATGCGATAGAGGGTGGAGCGGCTGATGCCGAGCAGTTCGGCGGCGCGCAGCTTGTTGCCGCCGCAGCGGGTGAGGACGTCGAGGACGTGCTGCTGGATGACGTCGTGCAGGCGCTCGATGTGGATGGCGGGCGGCCGGTCGGGGCCGGCGTTGGCGGGTTCGACCAGCGCCAGCATGTGGCGCGGCTCGATGATGGTTCCCTCGGTGAGTGCGGCGGCCTGAGCGACGACGCGTTCCAGCTCGCGCAGATTGTTTGGCCAGAGGCGCTCCTGGAGCTGGGCCAGGGTGGTTTTGGCGAGCAGCTTGGGGCCCTGGCCGGTCTCGTCGGCGATCCTGCGCAGCAGCCACGCGACCAGGACGGGAATGTCTTCGACGCGCTGGCGCAGCGGCGGGACGAGAATTTCGACCGAGGAGAGCCGCGCGTAGAGGTCCTGGCGGAACTGTCCTATGGCGGAGAGAATGCGCAGGTCGCGATCGGATGAGGCCAGAATCCGGGTGTCAAGCCGGGCAGGGCCGGTGCGGCGGAACTCGCTGCGGCTGGCTGGCTGTGGGACGTTACGCCGTTCCTCGCAGGCACGGATGAAGCGGAAGAGCGAGGCCTGCAGAGTGAAGGGAAGCTCTCCGGCGCTGTCGATGTAGAGGGTGCCACCGTGGGCGGATTCGAGCAGGGAGGCGGCGGTTGGCGAGGATGCGGAGCGGGAGGATTCTCCTCTGGCGATGGATTCGGCGAGCGCGCTGGCGTTGCTGACGATGAATGGGCCGTCGGCGCCGGGCGAGAGGGCGTGGATGGCGCGCGCGACCAACTGCTTGCCGGAGCCGGTTTCGCCGCGAATCAGTGCGATGTGAAAGTAGGGAGCGATGCGCTGAATCTGCGAGCGCAGGCGGCGAATGGCTACGCTGTCGCCCAGCAGGACCGGGTCGCGCAGGCCGTTGCGCGTGGCGGCGGCGAGTGCGGGGTCTGAAGAATCCCGATTCTGCGACTCGGCGATCGGTCGCCGCATAGAACCGGCGGAGATGAAGTGGCTGCTCGACATGGCTTGCACACCTCATCGGCACAAAACGCGTTTCAGATGAGTGGGGGCGGTAAGAAAAGAAAGAGGGGTGAAAACTGGCTGGAGAGCGCAAAATCCCGCTGGGCGGCGAACTTCGGCCGCGAGGGCGGGCTTTTCTGCTTGATCTGGGGTCCTGTGCTGGAGGCTAGGCGGGGGTGGCGCAGTAGGTGTCGAAGGCGCGAGTGAGTTCCTGGGCGATGGCGGGCGCGGTGGAGATCTCGATGGCCGAGCGCTGCATCAGGTAGACGAGCTGGCCGTCGCGCAGGATGGCGATGGCGGGCGAGCTGGGCGGATTGCCGGCCAGGTAATCGCGCGCCCGCCCGGTGGCCTCGGCGTCCTGCCCGGCGAAGACGGTGACGGCCTGATCGGGTGTGGTTGTGTGCTGCAGGGCCATGCGCACGGCGGGACGCATCTTTCCGGCGGCGCATCCGCAGATGGAGTTGACTACCAGCAGAGTGGTTCCGGGCAGGGCCAGCGCGGAATCGACATCGACGGCGGTGCGGGCCTCCTTGACGCCGGCGCGGGTCAGCTCTTCGCGCATTGGGATGAGCATGATCTCTGGGTACATGAAGTTCCTCCGGGACAGTCGTGCCGCTTCGTGCTCTTTTGCTTCGCGTATTGAATAGATGTCTGGCAGGAAGCGCCGGATGCAGAGTTGGTGCAATGGGCTAGCTGCAATTGACGGGTTGCTCTACTCTGGAGGCGTGACGATTCTGGAGAATGTTGCGCTGGCGCAGTACACCACGCTGGGGGTGGGCGGGGCGGCGCGCTGGTTTGTGGAGACGGGCGACGAGGAGGAGATCCTGGCGGCGGTGCGCTTTGCGCGGGCGCGGGGCGTCCCGTTCTTCATCCTGGGCGGGGGAAGCAACCTGCTGGTGAGCGACGAGGGATTCGCCGGGGTGGTGGTGCGCGTGGCGGGCGGCGGACTGGAATGGGCGGAGGCGGGCGACGGAACGGCGAGTATAACTGCCGATGCGGGTGTGGAGTGGGACGCGGTGGTGCGGCTTGCGGTTGAGAAGAACGGCGCGGGCATCGAGTGCCTGGCGGGGATTCCCGGCAGCGTGGGCGGGACGCCGGTGCAGAACGTGGGGGCGTACGGGCAGGAGGTGTCGCAGACGATCGTTCGCGTGCGCGCGCTCGACCTGGCGGCGGAGAAGGCGGTCGATCTGATGGCTGCGGAGTGCGGCTTCGGCTACCGGCGCAGCCTGTTCAATACAACCGGGCGAGGGCGATACGCGATTGCGCGGGTGGAGTACAGGCTGGCGATTGGGGGCGCGCCGCTGCTGGAGTATCGCGATGTGAAGTATTATTTTGCGGAGCGCGGAGTTGCGCGGCCAACGCTTGTGGAGACGGCTGCGGCGGTGCGGGAGATTCGCGCGCGCAAGGGGATGCTGCTGGTGGCCGACGATGCGGACTCGCGCAGCGCAGGATCGTTCTTCAAGAACCCGGTGGTGCGGGTGGAGGAGATTTCGCGGCTGGCTGCGATTGCGGGCTGCCGCGTTGCCGATGTGCCACAGTTTCCGGCGGGCTGGGGATTCGAGCCGGAGGATTGCGTGGTCAAGCTGTCGGCGGCCTGGCTGATCGAGCTGGCGGGTTTTCAGAAGGGATTTGCCATGGGGCGGGCGGGGCTGTCGTCGAAGCATGTGCTGGCGATTGTGAACCGCGGAGGAGCGACGGCGGGGGAGATCGTCGCGCTGCGGGACGCGGTGGTCGAGGGCGTGCTGGCGCGGACGGCGGTGCGGCTGGAGCAGGAGCCGGTGCTGCTGGGGTTTGCGGACTGAGGCGGTGGGATGGGGCAACCGGTTTTCCCCGTGGGACTAAAGTCCCCTTGCTTATTCGATTTATTGCCGCGGCTAAAACCGCGCCACTTCAAAACGAAGCAAACTGACCGCGACGCGCGCGGCGTATCGTTGGGAAGATTCCTCCTCATGCGATAGGCTAAAGACAAGACCAATGAGCGCGACCCATCAACTGCGATGCACCAACTGCGGGGCGAGGATTGCCTGCGAGGCGGTGCGCAGCGATTTTCGCTGCCCGGATTGCAATGGGCTGTATGAGGTGATCTATCCCTGGAGCCAGGGAACGGGGCCGTGGAATGCGGGCGCGCCCGCCGGTCCTCCGGCGAACTCATCGGCCAGCCCTTCCGCGAATTCTCCCGCGCCTGCTGCATCGGCGGTGCGTCTGCCGAATCCCAGTGGGATGCGGCATCTGTGGCAGGAGCGCAGGACCTCGACGATGGCGGTGGACCAGAGCGGGGTGTGGCGCTTCCGCGAGCTGCTGCCGATTGTGCGCGACGTGGACCGCGTGGTGACACTGCGCGAGGGCAACACGCCGCTCTACGAGATGCCGCGCTCGGCGGAGCTGGCCGGCGTGGACTGGCTGCTGGCCAAGCACCAGGGGATGAATCCGACGGGATCGTTCAAGGACACCGGGATGACGGCGGCGCTGTCGGTTGCCTTGGAGCGCGGATTTCAGTGGGTTGCCTGCGCGTCCACCGGCAACACATCGGCCTCGATGGCGGCCTATGCGGCGCGAGCGGGGCTGCGCTCGATTGTATTTATTCCCGATGGCAAGATTGCATGGGGCAAACTGTCGCAGGCGATGGACTATGGTGCGCTGACGGTGCAGTTGAAGACCGACTTCGATGGATGTCTGAAGCTGCTGACGAAGCTGGTGCAGCAGTTTCCGATCTATCTGTTGAACTCGGTGAACCCATACCGGCTGGAGGGGCAAAAGACCCCGGCGATGGAGCTTCTGGAGCAGATGGAGTGGCAGGCGCCGGAGCACCTGGTCGTTCCCGGCGGGAACCTGGGCAATTCATCGGCGCTGGGCAAGGGATTGTTGGAGATGAAGCACCTGGGGCTGATCCAGCGCGTGCCCAAGGTCAGCGTGATCCAGGCCGAGGGGGCGAATCCGCTCTATCGCTGGTTCGGCGACGCCAACCGCGAGATGAAGCCGGTGAAGGCGGAGACGCGCGCGACCGCGATCCGCATCGGCAATCCGGCGAGCTGGAGGAAGGCCTCGCGCGTGATCGAAGAGACCGGCGGATGGTGCGAACAGGTGAGCGAGCAGGAGATCGCGCTGGCCAAGGCGGAGATTGGGGCCGAGGGCGTGGGCTGCGAACCGGCGTCGGCGGTGACGCTGGCCGGGCTGAAGAAGCTGGTGGCTGCGGGCCGCGTGACGCGCGAGGAGCGCGTGGTGCTGGTGCTGACCGGACACACGCTGAAGGACCCGCAGTACACCATCGACTACCACCGCGGCGAGTTGTTGACGGCGGCGGAGATTGCCGGCGCGACCGAGGCCGAACGGGAGCGTCATGTGGCGCTGCGCAAGCCTCCCGTGGTGCTGGAGGCGGACGAGTCGGTGGTGCTGCGCGCGCTCGAAGAGCGCATGGCGGCGGCGGACAAGGCGGGGACACAAGCGCCGCCCGGAACTACCAAATGAGCGAGAGCGAGGGGCGGAACTTGGGCCAGAATTTGAGTGACAATCAGAGTGCGGTCCGGCTGCGGCTGCCTGCCACCAGCGCGAACCTTGGGCCGGGCTTCGATACTTTGGGCCTGGCGATGGCGATTGCGCTGACCATCGAGGCGCGTGCGTTGCAATTGCCGGGCGCGACGGATGTGAGTAGCCTGGAGCTGACGATTGCAGCGACCGGGCGCGACGCTGAGCGCTGCGCGCGCACCCGGAACAACCTGATCTTCGAGACCTATCGCGAGGTGCTGCAGAGTGCGGAGCGCGCCCTGGTTCCGCTCGATATGCGCGTACACAACGAGATTCCGCTGGGCGTGGGATGCGGATCGAGCGCGGCGGCGCGGCTTGGCGGAGTGATGCTGGCCAACCACTTTGGCGAGCTGGGATGGGACCTGCGTGCCTGCGTGCAGGAGGCCTGCCGGCGCGAGGGCCATCCCGATAATGTGGCGGCCTGCGCGCTGGGGCATGTGACGGTGTCGGCGGTTGCAGATGGATCGGTGATCTCGGTCGCCTGCGGCCAGCACCTGCAGTGGAAGCTGTTGCTGGCGCTTCCGCCGGTCAGTCTGGCGACCGAGAAGGCGCGGGAGCTGTTGCCCGCCGAGTACAGCCGTACCGATGCCGTGGCCAACGTTCAGCGGACCGCGCTGCTGGTTGCCGCGTTCGCGCTGGGACGGGGCGATCTGTTGCGCGTGGCGATGCAGGACCGGATGCACCAGCCGTACCGCATGGATGCCTGTCCGCTGCTGGAACGGTTGCTGCCGATGGCGGGCAGTTCAGGCGTGCTGGGCGTAGCGCTGAGCGGCGCCGGGCCGGCAGTGCTGCTGGTGGTCGAGGCAGATGCCCCGGCCGGCGAAATTGCCGAGCGGATTCGGCAAGTAGTTGGGGACCCGGCGCTGGAGATCGTTGAAACCGGCCTCGGCCCGGGCGCGACCCTGGAGTTGATCTAAGCCGTGGATGACAATCTCGGATACCTCTGAGCGATTTGAACCTCACGCACCACTCGTGCATCTATTATGGAGACAGGTCGAATCGCGCATCTATGATGTGGATGGATCGAATCTCTGGATCAATAAATGACGCCTACTTGCCTCTTGGGGCGAGGTGCGGGAGGAGTAGCTGATGGCAGGACAGTTTGTGACGGCGGTAAGCGACGCGGAGTTTGAGAGGGAAGTGCTGCAGTCGGAGCAGCCCGTACTGGTGGACTTCTGGGCCGCCTGGTGCGGGCCGTGCCGCGCGCTGGCGCCGATCGTCGATGAGGTTGCATCGTTCTATAACGGCAGGTTGAAGGTGATGAAGATGGATGTGGACGCCAACACGGCCACACCCATGCGCTACGGCATTCGCGGCATTCCCGCTCTGCTGCTCTTCAAGGGCGGCAAGGTCGCCGAGCAGATCGTGGGCTTTGTGCCCAAGGACACGATCGACAAGTCGATTGTGAAAGTCCTCGCGTAAGTTTTTTATTTGCGTTGAGCAGTGTTGAGAAGTTGCCCGGAGGCCTTTGCGCTGCCGGGCATTTTCTTTGCGCCTGCCATCGCTTGCGGAGTTTAGTATGATCCGAAGCGAATATGCATCGACCACCGGGTGTAAAACTCATCGCTGTCTACTTTTGCCTCAGAGCGTTGGCTCTGATTCTTGCGATAGTCCTGGCGCCCATGAGGCCAGAAACCGGACTCGCCGCGAATGATCTAATCGCGAATCTTCTTCCGATAATTCGGAGATTCTATGCCCACAACTACGAAATTTTTCTTGCACCGATATTCGTTCTTCTCGATATGGTGCTGGGATTAGGGATATGGTTTCTCCAAAAGTGGGCGAGGACACTTGCTGTGTGGGTTCTTCTGTGGGAGATGCTGGCAATCCTCGATATGCTGTCAACTACCAACTCGGCCCACTCCTTCGCACACCGGCCCACCCTCGCCATAACCCCATATATTGCAGTGGAACTCATCGCTAGTCTGCTCATATTGGTCTATCTTTTTGATCCACGCATAAAACGAGCATTTGGAGTGCGTGACTGAAGGGTTCCGTGGCCAACGATCTGCAACTACCAATCTGCAACCTGCAACTGACAACCTCCCAGGTGCTAGACTCAGCACGGAATGATGGAATGGATGATCTTTCGCGCGGTGCTGGTGGCCTTCTTTATTCTGGCCAACAGCTTCTTTGTTGCCGCGGAGTTCGCGCTGATCAGCGTGCGCGAGACGCGCATGGAGCAGTTGCTCGCCCTGGGCCGGGCGGGCGCGCGCACCGCGTTGCACTTGAAGCGCAACCTCGACCAGTTTCTGCCAGCGGTGCAGTTTGGCGTCACCCTGGCCGCGCTCGCGCTGGGCTGGATCGGCGAGCCGGCCGTGGCCGGAATGTTGCTGGCCGCGGCCGGGCACTGGCTCGCCGTGATGCCGCCGCACGCGCTGCTCTACGCGCACACGCTTGCCATTGCGATTGCCTTCGCCGCGATCACTTACTTCGAGCTGCTGCTGGGCGAACTGGTGCCGAAGTCGCTGGCGCTGCAACGCGCAGAGCGGATTGCGCTGGCCGTTGCCGGGCCGATGGATGTCTTCATCCGCATGACGCGGCCGGCGGTGCGCCTGATGAACCGCTCGGCGGCCCTGGTGTTGCGGCTGTTCCGCGCGCCGCTGCACGGCGAGGGGCAGGTGCACTCGCCTGAAGAGCTGAAGATGATTGCCACGGCCACGCGCCGCATGGGCCTGCTTCCCGTATTTCAGGAGGAGATCATCCATCGCGCCATCGAGCTGAACCACGTTACGGTGCGCGAGATCATGACCCCGCGGGGCAAGATATTTTCCCTGCCCGCCGATATGACCATCGAACGGGCCAGCGCGCGCATTGTGGAGGAGCAGCACTCGCGCGTGCCGGTGTACGAGGGCACAAGCGACGCGGCAGGCGGAGTGATGGCGGACCCCGACCGCATCGTCGGCGTGGTGTATTCCAAGGACATATCGCGGCTGATGCACTTCCGCGCCGTGGCCCTGGGACTTGGCGGCGCGGTGGACGCAGGGCTGACGCTGCGCCATGTGATGCGCGACGTCTTTGTGGTGCCCGAAACCAAGCTGGCGGTGGAGCTGTTGCAGGAGTTTCAGGAACGCCGCCGCCAGATCGCGGTGGTGGTGGATGAGTTCGGCTCGACCGTGGGGATTGTCACGGCGGAGGATGTGCTGGAGCAGGTGGTCGGCGAGCTGGAAGACGAGTTCGACATCGCCGCGCGCACCGCCGGCTTCAACGCCGAGGGTGTCATGACTCTCGACGGCAGCACCACCCTGCGCGATCTGGGCACGCAACTCCACTGGATGTTTCCCCGCGAGGCTGGGGTGGAGACGCTGGCCGGATTTCTGCTGGCGCAGCTTGGACACCTGCCTACGGCGGGCGAGAGCGTGCAGTACGCAGGCCGCCGCTTTGTGGTCGCGGAGATGGCAGGACGGCGCATTGCGCGCGTCCGCGTGGAGACAATCTTTGCCAGCCCGGTGATTTCGACCGACGCGACGGAGAACGAACAACGGAGAACGGACAACTGACTTCAATCCCCAAACCCGTTCGCCGCATTCTGGTCACGCTGCCCGTGCTGTGGGTGGTGGTCTCGGTGGTCTTTCTGCTGATTCATCTTGTGCCGGGCGATCCAATCGTGCAGATGCTGGGCGAGGGCGCGACGGCGTCCGACGTTTCGGTGCTGCGCCATGCGTACGGGCTGGACGCGCCGCTGGGCACGCAGTATCTGCGCTACTGGCGCGGCGTGCTGCACGCCAACCTGGGCGAGTCGCTGCGCCTGCACGACTCGGTGACGCACCTCGTCCTCCAGCGCTATCCGTACACTCTGGCTCTGACGCTGGCAGCGCTGCTAATTGGCATCACAGTCTCGGTTCCGGCGGGCGTCTTCTCCGCGCTGCACCGCGGACGCTGGCAGGACCGCCTGCTCGGCGTGGTGAGTTTGGGAGGGCTCTCGTTTCCCAACTTCGCTCTGGGGCCGATCCTGATCCTGATCTTTTCGATTGAACTCGGATGGCTTCCGGTCTCGGGCGCGGGAACGGGCCCGATCTTCGGGGCGCGCTTCTGGCTCTATCTGATTCTTCCCGCGATCACGCTGGGCAGCGGGCTGGCCGGAGTGCTGACGCGCATGGTGCGCACTGCGATGCTGGAGGAGCTGGGGCAGGACTACATCCGCACGGCGCGCGCCAAGGGCCTCAGCGAGCGGGCTGTGGTCTACAGGCACGCGCTGGGCAATGCGCTGATTCCGGTGCTGACGGTGTTGGGATTGCAGTTCGGCAGCCTGCTCGCAGGCGCCATCGTCACCGAGACGGTCTTCAGTTGGCCGGGCATCGGGCGGCTGACGCTTTCGGCCATCTCCAACCGCGACTATGCTCTGGTGCAGGGATGCATTCTGGCCGTCGGGCTGACGTACGTCGCGGTCAACCTGCTGACCGACGTGGCGTATACCTTGGCCAACCCACGCATGAGGGCCTGAGGGATTCGACAAACTACGATTCAGAAACGGGAGATTGTTTCATGAAGCATTGGCAGCTTGCCTTGTTGTTCGCGATCTTCTTCCCCTGCGCCACGCTCCCCGCGCAGAGTGCGCCCGCTGTCCCTGCGCAGCGCAGCTTTCACGATCCGGCGTACAGGATTGCGTTCAACTACCCGGCGAACTGGAACTTCGCGCGGCGCGACCGCGAGATCAGCACCTTCCGCCTGGACGCGCGGTCGGCGGCGCGGACGACGCAGATGCGCGCGGTGGTCAGTATGCCGGAGAACCCGTTTCCGGAGTCGACCTTCAGCGGCGCGTACCTCTACTTCAGCGTGACTCCACACCTGAACGATGCGGCCTGCGCGCGGCAGGCCGCGCCGGCGGTGCAGGGAAGGCGCGGCGGGGAGAGCGAGATCGCGGGAATCAGCTTCGCGCATGGACGCAACGAGCAGAAAGCGATCTGCACCATCGAGCGCGACGAGGTCTATACCACTCTGCGGCGCGGCACATGCTACCGCTTCGACCTGGCCATCAATACATTCTGCGGCGAGGCCTCCGGCGTCAGGGACATCACACCGCAGGAACTCGACGCGGTTCGCAGCCGCCTTACGGACATCCTCGCCAGCGTCCGCTTCGACGCGAAGTAAGCATCTGGCGAGTCGCTGGCAGGCGTGGTCCCGGTGGCCGCTCAGGGATAGAGCAGGACGGCGATGTTGTAGGAGGTGAAGGGGCCGGTGGAGTTGCCTGCGCAGGCCCCGACGGCGGCCTGGCGGTAGCGGCCCGAGGCGAGGCGCGTCTTGAGCTCGTCGGGCAGTTGGGTGAGGCTGCTGGAGGTGAAGCGCATGACGAACCAGGGCTTACGCGCGCCCGCGAATCCGGTGTCCATGGCGCAGGTCTGGCGCGCGGCGGCGATGGCATCGGGAGTGCCTGTCAGCGAGATCCGGCCCGGTTGCGCGACGAGGGCGCCAATGGCGGACTCCTGCTCCTCGAGGCTGGCGGAGGGCACGGTGCGGGCGAAGTCCTCGACCGCGTAGAGCTCGCCGTTGCGCGCGATGACGCGGATGCCCACGGAGTCGATGGCGGGGTCGAGCAGGTTGGCGCGATGTCCTTCGGAGTGCATCCACATGTCGTGGATCTGGATTGCGCTAGGAGCTTCGGCGACGTTCTCGCTGATGAGGCTGAAGGCCACGCCCATGCTGGCGCCGCGATGGGCGAGTTCGGGCTCGCCGGGAAACTGGTGGGAGATGGATCCGTGCGTGGCCATCGCCTGGGCGTGCTGGGCGGCGGCGCGGGCCAGCAGCGGATCGCGGTGCAGCGGAGGCAGATTGCGCGCGGCGCGCTCCTGGTTGGCCGCGGAGAGCAGGTACTGCTCGGCGATGGTGGGGGTATCTGCGGAGATGGCGGAATGCTGCGCGACAGCGCACGGCAGCAGCGCCATGGTGGCCGTCAGAGCAAGCAGAAGATGCGGCGATGCGTGGAGCGGCTTCATGAGCGGAAGAACCCTCCCACTTAGATGCAACCCCAAGCGCGGCGAATGGATGCGGCGACGGGGCGGCTGATCGTATCACTTTGGTGGGACGGGGGGATTCGTCAACCGGTCTCTGCGACCAGTGCCTTCAGGTCATGCTCGAACTGCTCGAGGATCCGCTGTTTGCCCAGGTGTTCGACGGCATACTGGCGCGCGGCACGTCCCAGAGCCAGGCGCAGTTGCTCGTCCTCCACCAGGCGCAAGACCGCTGCGTGCAGCGCGGCGGCGTCCTCGGCCGGCACGGCGAGGCCGCGGCCTTCGACGACCTGTGCGACCTGGGTGCCCGGGTGCGCGGTGGCGATCACCGGGCGCCCGCTGGCCAGCATTCCCGTCAGCCGGGAGGGCATCACCAGGTCGGCGACGTCGGCGCGCTGCGGAAGCAGGTGGATGTCGGCGGCGTTCAGCAGCTGGTTCAGCCGGTCGAGGGGCTGCAGCGGAAGCAGGGTCACGTTGGCGCGGTGGGCCACAAGGGCCTCCAGCTGCGGCCGAAAGACGCCATCGCCGCAGAAGACGAAGTGCACACGAGGGTCGGCGGCGAATGCTTCGGCCAGGGGGGCGAGAAGTTCGAGGCCCTGCTTCGTTCCCATATTGCCCGAGTAGAGCAGCAGGACCTTGTTCTCAATCTCCGGCACGCGCGACGCTAGTTCGCGGCGAAATGGGTTGCTGCGGTTCACATCCGGAGGGAGTGGATAGATCGTGTCAACATCGACCCAGTTTGGAAAGAGAACGACATGGCCGGCAGGGATTCCCTTGGCGCACAGGCGGTCGACCATCCTGGATGAGATCCCGGAGACCCGGTCGAAGGGATAGAGAAAGAACTTCTCAATGCGCAGAGCGGCGTCATGCACCGGCCCCTCGGCCGGAAGCAAATCGAGATCGAAGGCGGCGTCCACCTCGAAGTCCTGCACATGCAGCCAGCAGGCTGCGCCGGCGCATTTGGCGGCGAAGAGAGTGAGCGGCGCGCAGAAGAAGGTCGGTTCGACCGTGAAGACCAACTGCGGCTGCCAGAACATCTGTCGCAGCATCACGGGTAGGCTTCCCAGCATGAAGCTGATGAGATGCGCGACGCGCTTGGTCCCGGTCGGCCGCTCCGGCACATAGAGCGGCGTGCGATAGACCACCGGCTGGCCCGGCGCCCGCTCGGTGCGATACCACGCGCTGCGGTAGTCGTCGCGTACGCGCCACGCGGGATAGTAGGGCGGGGCCGTGACTACGCGGACCTCGTGCCCGCGCTCTGCCAGCCAGGCCGCCATCTCACCGGTGTACTTGCCGATTCCGGTGAGCTCGGGAGCGTAATTAATGCCGTAAACCAGGATTCGCACACGGGCCTTTCATCGGCAGCCAGCGCCGCATGACATCACCATATGATAAACAGGGATGGAGATGGTGAACATGCACTCCTTGCCGGGAAGGTATCCATGGGGTACACGCATTGCGCGGCAGCCGCTGGCGGCGCTGGGCATCCTGCTGCTGGCGGGCTTTGTGCTGTGCGCGATATTTGCGCCGTGGCTGGCGCCGCAGGACCCCGCGCGAATCGATTTGACCGGCCGCCTGCTGGCCCCGGGCCACGGCCACTGGTTCGGCACCGACGAGCTTGGCCGCGACATCCTCTCGCGCACGCTCTATGGCGCGCGGATCTCCCTGATGGTTGCGGTCTCGGTGGTCTCGCTGTCGCTCTCGGTCGGGCTGATCGCCGGCGCGCTGGCCGGTTTTTACGGGGGATGGACCGACACCGTGATCAATGTGTATGTGACAAACGCATTCATGGCGCTGCCCGGCATTCTGCTTGCCATTGCATTTGTGGCGTTTCTCGGGCCGGGGTTGTTCAACCTGGTTCTGGCGCTTTCGATCTCCGGCTGGGTGGGCTATGCGCGGCTGGTTCGGGCGCAGGTGATGGCGGTGAAGGAGCGGGAGTTTGTGGAGGCTGCTCGGGCGCTGGGGGCGTCGGACCTGCGCGTGCTCGCTCGCCACATCCTGCCCAACATC